>Ga0080064_1000264_pt1 | contig 150679 bp, 121 predicted proteins | sample Subgrocontami54m_FD_69260 | JGI IMG/M metagenome (GOLD analysis project Ga0080064, IMG submission 69260) | Subsurface groundwater microbial communities from S. Glens Falls, New York, USA - GMW46 contaminated, 5.4 m (SPADES assembly) (version 2) ...
TTAAATCATATGCCTGTGCAAGTTTTATTCCCTGACCATCCCGAACATTAAATACTTTTATATGTTCGCCTTTTTCAGAATAGTATAATTTCCCATCAGTTAATACACCGTCCACATCCATTACCAAAAGCTTTATATTTTTAATTATCTGAATAAGTTCACCCATATTTCTAATAGTTTACAATAAGTAAAGATGGAAAGGTATGGAAAAACAAATATTATGGAGAGGTACCCAAGTGGTTTAAGGGGGCTGACTCGAAATCAGTTAGACGGGCAACTGTCACGCAGGTTCAAATCCTGTCCTCTCCGGAGTTTCTATTAAAGAATTACTATGAAAGAAAACTTACAAAAAATCATCGAGCAATTTGTAGATTTTCTACTACCATTGCTAACGCCATACGAGGCGGGACTATATATTTTCTTTTTGCGTAATTCGTATATCAAAAATGGTTCGCCAGAAATCCGAATTGGTAAAAGAACTATCGCAAACAATCTTGGTGCTTCTCGCGGAGAAAAAACGAATTACGCCCACATTACAAAGATTGTATCTGGACTAGAAGAAAAATCGTGCATCAAGATTGGCGACACTAACTGCGATGGAACACTCTACAGCGTTTTTCTGCCAGAAGAAATCTCATTGGTAAAAGAAAAACTTGCGATTACCGCTGACCCAGTGGAAGAAGATTATTTTACCAATTCAGAAAAACGCAAAGAAATTTTTGTGCGCGATAAATATACTTGTTTCTATTGTGGCGAAAAGGTTACTCCCAAAAATGCCACACTTGACCATTTAGTGCCCCAATACAAGGGAGGTAAGCACAGCAAAGAAAATCTCAAAACCAGTTGTTTGATTTGCAATAGTATAAAATCCGGTAAGACACAAGAAGAAGCCGCACCTTTCCTTCTTAAAAGTATTCAAGAAAGAAAAGCAAGAAATAATTAGAAAAAATTATGATTTCTCAAAAACTTAAAACTATATTTTGCATCTCTATTCCAGTTTTTATCGCTCATGGCTTAGAGGAATACTTCAACGGATTTTATAATACAGATTCTAGTTTTAGGTTTTTCTTTCACTATTTTCAAGTGAAGGGTTTTCTAAAAACGAAAACCCGGAACGTAGTGAAAGCTTGGTCGATAAAAGCGGAACATTTTCTTGAAATCGCGGAGCGCTATATAAAAAAGGGACTGACTCGAAATCAGTTTGACGGGAAACTGTCATGTGGGTTCGAATCCCACCACCTCCGGTTTTATAATGAAAGGATTTGTTAAGCTCGGACTTTCCAGGGGCGAAAGTCCGAGCTCGTAAAAATGAACAGATAAATAGCAAGGAGTCATCGTAGTTCATCAAGCAAGAAAATCCAAAATCGAAGATGCGACGAAGCGTAACAAAATGAAAAACGAGAAATTTTTAAATAAAATCATTTGTGCCGATGCACTAAAATTACTTTCAAAAATTGAAAATAATTCAATCGATATTGTGCTTACAGATCCACCATATTTTTTAGACAAACTTGATAACAACTGGAATCATGAAAAGGTTTCAAATAAAAGCAACCAATACACCATAAAATCTCTTCCTGCAGGAATGCGGTTTGACAGAGAGCAAGGGGTTCGGTTCTATAAGTGGTATTTTGATATTGCAAAAGAGCTTTATAGGGTATTAAAACCAGGCGGATTTTTCTTTTCATTCTCAAGTCCAAGACTTTATCACAGAATGGCATCTGCAATAGATGATGCAGGATTTGAAATAAGAGATGCTTTTTTATGGTTATACACGCAAAATCAGGCAAAAGCAATGGGATTAAATCATTTAATAAAAAAAATGAATGCTGATAAAAAAACAAAAGACAAAATAAAGGACAGATTAGATGGCTGGAAAACCCCTCAAATCAAATCCTGCTTTGAGCCTATAACAATGGCACAGAAACCTGCTGATGAAACTTATTTAAATAACATGCTGAAATACGAAGTGGGATTATTTAATACAAATGTAAAAATCGGCGACAATATGTACCCGGCTAATGTGTTTACAGTTGATCGTATAAATGAACTTATAGATAAAACATTCCTCTTACCTAAACCAACAAAATCTGAAAAAGGCAGTTACAACGACCACAAAACAGTAAAACCACTTGCAATTTGTGAATATCTTATAAAATTAACAGCATTTTCAAAAAGTGCAGTAGTTCTTGATCCCTTTGTAGGAAGCGGTACAACAGTACTTGCAGCAAAAAAACTAGGAAAGAATTATATTGGCATAGATTCAAATGCAAAATATATAAAAATTGCCAAGAGAAGGCTGGAAGAAGTAAAACCAGAGTCATCAAACAGAAAAGCACCAAAGAAAACTATGCAGCTTGAATTACAGCTAGTATAAAAGAGGTTATTCAAAATAAAACAATCAACGAATAATCTTATAAAGCTACACATAGCAGTATTTTTATATGGTTTTTCTGCATTATTCGGGAAGTTGATTACTCAAAGTCCTCTAATAATTGTTTTTGGCAGAGTGTTTTTTGGATTTATTACACTTGTTTTAATTTTAATCTATGCAAAAACAGGATTTAGACTCAAAACATTTAGCCATTATGCCTCATTAGTTGCACTTGGTATTCTTTTTGGAATACACTGGCTGTCATTTTTTCAGTCAGTTAAAGTTTCAAATGTAGCTATAGCAGTACTTTCTTTTTCCTCATTTCCAATATTTGTAACATTTATTGAGCCTGTTGTTTTTAAAACCAGAATAAAGACAAAAGATATAATTCTTGCATTTGCAACTTTTATTGGAGTTATGCTTGTTATACCAGAATATGATTTATCAAACAACCTAACTATAGGAGTATTCTGGGGAGTTATCTCTGCAATAACCGGGGCATTCTTAGCAGTTTACTCAAAATATTTTGTAAAATATTATTCAGGAATATTAATCTGTTTTTACCACACAATTAGTTGCTCAATATTTTTACTTCCATTTATCATTACTCAGAAGTTATCAATAGGAACAAGCGACTTATTATTAATAATCCTTCATGGAACATTATTTACTGCAATAGCACATGCATTTTATATAAGCAGCCTTAAAACAATCAAAGCCCAATTAGCAAGCATTATTACCTGTCTGGAACCTGTTTATGCTATTTTATTTGCAGCATTATTACTTAATGAAATACCTACAATAAGAACAGTTTTTGGTGGATTAGTAATTATAAGCACCATCATATTTGGAACACTAAGTAAAAATTCTAAAGAAATTCATAAACATATCTAAATATTTATAAATTAAAAAATTCAAAACCAGAAAAAAGCGATATAAGAGTTAATGAGAGATAAGGATGGAAGGTGAAATATGAATGCGGTAAGTACAATAATCAGTAATATTTATGCGTTACTACTTATAGTTGGTGGAATTATGGGGTATGTGTCAGCCAAAAGCAAAATGTCTTTAATTACAGGAGTAATTAGCGGGTTAATGGTACTTGTGGCATGTAAAGTTGGGAAAGAAAAACCAAGAGATGGTTATTTATTTGTCGGTGCGATTAGTCTTTTACTTTCGATATTTTTTGCATTAAGATACTCAACTAATCATACATTTATGCCTGGCGGTTTAATGTTAATTTTAAGCACAACTACACTTGTAGTTGTTGGTTTAAGCTTATTTAAAAGTAGTAAATGAGATTTATCTTCCACAACATGGAGGAGACTGTTCTGCAAGAACAGAATTTATAGTTCCCGGCTTGGAGTTTGTCATGATTTCCAGCAATGCTAATGCTGCTTTTTCTTTATCCTTTTTTGGCATCTCAAAAGCTATTTTCTGATAACCAGGATATATTTTTTCCCTGATATCAGCAATGGTAAGTTTCACACCAAACTTTGGAAGAAATTTCTCTCTAACTATCTCACTGGATCTCGGAAAAGCACTAAATAAAAGACCTGCTCCATCCTTTGATTCTGTGCCTAAAAATGCTGAAATAATGTTTGCAAATCCTTCTACCTGCCCGCCAATTTCACTTTTCCTGCACCATGAATAGGCAACTTTCTTTTTAATTTCAGGATCCATTCTTTGTTTATCAATTTCAAATGCAGTCAGAAAATCACTCTCCTGTGAATACCAATCTTCATTGCCTTTTCTCTTATCTCTTCCTTTGCTGGAATCCATCCCAAGGTGATAATCATTTGAATTATAGTTATCTACAGCATGTCCTATTTCATGACCAACAGTATGCCTAGTCCACGAAAAATCACCAACTCTGTCATAAAGTTTTCTCGTGCCATATTCATAATGAGTCTGGGGAATAACTACCCTCTTTTGAGTATATAAAGCACTGGTATTTGAATAGTTTCTGTGATCTATACATCCATCATCTTTCATTTCAAGCCATGGCTTAGAAGGATCGTTTGGATGCTGCCTGTCATAAGCCTGCCAGCTTGGATATAAATGGTAATAAGAATCCTCTATATTTTTTGCAAGATATACTTCTATACCACGAGCAACCATATCATTTACCATTCCTAATGGAAGTCCTTTTATAGTTTCATCTACATCTAATAGAAACCTTGAATCCACAGTTGTATGTGACGGTACATTTATAAGAGGTGAAATCTCATATTTAACTGAATATCCATCACCGGTATCATAGATTTTAAAAGTGCCACTTAGTTTTCCACCATTGCCACTTATAACTGCTACAGGTTTTGAAGGATCTCCAGTCGGAGGAAAAAGTTTTCCTGCCTTTTTTTCTCCTTTGTCATAAGCCAGATCAAAAACATTTTTTGTTCTGGAATTTTTATTCTGTACAATATAAAACCATCCGTCATTACCTGTATCAACCTTAAAATACGCATTAAATTTATCTCTTTCAATTCTGTGCGGTTCAGTAATTATTTCTGTTATATTACATTTCTTAGGTTCATTGGGAAGGGTTTCTGCTGCCAGTGCAACAGGCAATTGAGACTCAATAAACTTATATCCCAAGCCTAGCCCAGCAACTGTTAAAAATGACCTGCGATCAATTTGAATTGGCATAAATGTTTTACTAAAGCAAGATAATGCTTTAAAGGGTCAATATGTAGTAATTGGCTTAATTTTAAATCAAAAACAGTTATTAACAAAGTGTTTTTTAGTCCACTTTTGTAAAATGTTTGTAAGATCTTTCCCCGTCATAAAATCATTTAGCAATAGAATAAGTATCTATGACCGGAACAAACCAAGGAGATTTTAAAAATGAAAAATAAAGTTTATACGCTCTGGACACTAATACTTTCACTGTTGATTTTTTGCAGTACTGTAAAAGCACAAACCCTTGAATTCAATACAAGTCAACCATTAACTGTTTCATCTCCAGGATTTTTCCCTTTTTCAACAGTATCAAATAATACTTTTAAGGAAGTGTTACCAACAAATGATACTCTTACACTTCAATTTTCAAATTTTCTAGGAAATCCATGTGCGGTTGCACCTGCTGCTGATTTTGGAGAAATTGGTCCTCAGCTAGTTGTTAATGCAAATGGCACATTTGAGATTCAATTCTCTAGCCCTCCAGTAAATGCTGACTTGTTCGGATTATCTCTTGTCCCTCAGTCAGGTGGCACATGTATATTTGATCTTTTTATTCCACCTCCTGCTGGCACCAGCAGCACAAGCGGAGGAATAATAACAGAAGGTCCTTCGGGTGATGACACTATTAATCCAAATGCATTTACTGTATTTGGGACATTCCTTCCGGACACACTTACTGAACAACTATCTAATGAAAACAACAACCCCCAATGCGGAAATAGCCCTTTTGGAATTAATCCACTCGTAATTAATGGTAGTGCTGGAGACGACACAATTAATCTTGTAATTAATGAGCTTGGGCTTATTGCATCATCTCCACAGCGAAATCTTAATAAAGCATTTAAAGATGAACCTGAAACATTTACAGTTGCAGTTCCAGAAGGAAAAAACAATGCAAATGCAGTATATGTACAAAAACTTACAAATACAACTGACATGACCAAAATATTTGTAACTGGAGTTTTTCCTTCTTTTTCATCTGAAAGCAATTTAATGGTTGGAAGAGTTGCAGATTTAGATTTAGAGGTAACATTGAAAGAACAAGATCTTGTAGCGCTGGCTGCAGTACAACATGCAATTGTTTCAGCAACAATGCCATGGCAACTATCCAAAAATGGCGGACATTTTATAACACAGGGCGGCGGTTGCCTTTCTCCATTTTGTGTAATAGTTGAATCCGGAATGGTAGTAATCGATACTGACGGCGCATGTACACCTGATAAATTAAACAAAAGGAGAGCAGGTTACCCGACATTCAACCCAAGTAAGTTTTTTGATCCATTTCCATTTGCATCAAAAACAATTCAAATCCCAGCAGATAATATAGTGGATCCAAAACACCCGTTGGTTTCACAGGTGGTAAGAGATAATGCTTATTTAATACTTCAGCCTGTTCCGCCAGGAGCTAAACTAAATCAGCAGTTGAAGTTTATGTTGAAATCAAATAACTAGATTCAATACTACTCACATTCACAATAATAATAACCGCCAATAAAAGCCTGTTTCTTTGTACAGGAGGTACCTTTAGAACATGTACCATCACAGCCAGTAGAAAGTGACTGATCACATGCTGACTTAGGACAATCTCCATGACCTGGGCAACATACACAATATGTTCCACCAGTTGATGGTGCTTTTAGCCCAGTACAAGTAGCTCCTCCTGTGCAGGGACCATTACAGCTTGGTGCACTAGCACCACAATCAGGAGTAGGTGTTGGGCTTGGATTGGGTGTAGGGGTAGAAGTATTTGTAGGTGATGCTGTTGGATTTGGAGTAGGTGAGGGCGTTGGTGATGGCGTAGCTGAACACTCTGGATTACCTCCTGGAGGAGGATCTACACAAACCTGACATGAAGGCAAAGAAGGATATGGACAGCAATCATCAAAGGGCATATATATTCCTAAAGTACCATCACATTGTTTAATCTGATTACCGAAACATTTTTTAGTACCAGCAGGATCACTGCCACAAGGTTGCATTCCTGGAGTAGAGGTAGGTGAAGGAGTTGGTGTAGGGGTTGGAGTAGGCGTTGGTGTAGGTGTATTTAAGCATTTACACCTAGTGGTAGTGTTTCCAGTTTCACCAGAACATGAACTTGAATAACCAAACTTATCCCAACATTCTTGGCTAGTTGAACACTCTCCACTAGTTTGACAAGTACACCCTGTATTTCCTGAAACACAATCTGTACCAGAATAATTTCTACATCTTGAGCAGTCTCCACAGCCACCACCTGAATTTGTAGCTGGATTACATGGACCTCCTGATGCTGCATATAGTCCACTGTAAGGGTTGGCCATTACTAGGAACAAGAAGAGTAAAATTATAGTTGTTGTTTTTTTCCAATTCACACTTATAAAATCCTCACAGGAAAAACATTTAAAGAATAATTGAAATTATACAGAAGCAGATTAAACCCAGGTTCACTTTAAAAGGCAAAAAACAATAAATTATTATATAAGCTTATATTTAACATTAAATATTTTTAACGTGTTACTCCGGAGCAAACCCTCGTCTCATTGTATTTTCTGTAATTACTCTAGGCTCTACAAATTGGAGTAAATAGTCCTTTCCACCTGCTTTTGAGCCAATTCCTGACATTTTAAACCCGCCAAATGGCTGCCTAGCAACCTTTGCACCACTACATGATCTGTTTATGTATAAATTACCAACTTTAAATTTATTTTTTGCAATTTCAATATTCTGAGGACTTCTTGAAAATACTCCACCAGTTAATGCAAACTTTACCCCATTTGCATATTGAATTGCCTGCCCAAAATTATCTGCTTTGATTACAGCAAGCACAGGTCCAAATATTTCTTCCTGTGCAATCCTTGAATCAACTTTTATATCTGAAAAAATTGTTGGGCTAATAAAATAACCTTTATCATTTTGTTTTTCCCCACCTGCAACAAGCCTCCCCTCGGTTTTTCCAATTTCAATATATTTTAAAATACTTTCAAATGCATTTTTATCTATAACAGGACCTAGATAAGATGCTGGATCCTCAGCAGGTCCAAGTTTTATACTTTTTGCAGCCTCGATAAGTCTGACAAGAAAATATTCATATATTTCTTTTACAACAATTACCCTGGAACATGCTGAGCACTTTTGTCCGGCATATCCAAAAGCACTGTATATAACTCCCTTCACGGCTTCATCTAAATCAGCATCACTGTCAATAATAATGGCATTCTTTCCACCCATTTCACAAATAGTTTTCTTTACAAAATCCTGTCCAGGAGCCACTTCTGAAGCAATTTTATTAATATTCAAACCAACTTCCATTGATCCGGTAAATGCAATTAAATTAACATCTTTATGACTGACAAGATAATTTCCAATTGTTCTTCCATCTCCTGATAAATAATTACAAACACCAGGCGGCAGACCAGCCTCATGAAGGATCTCAACATATTTAGCAGCAATTATACTTGCCTGCTTTGCAGGTTTTAAAACAACTGTGTTACCAGACACAATAGCAGCAGAACTCATCCCTGTTAAAATAGCCAGCGGAAAATTCCATGGTGAAATTACTACAGCAATGCCCCTGGGCTGATAAAAAGAAAAGTTATCCTCACCACTTGGACTTATAAGTTTTTCACAAGAAAAGAGTTTTTTGGATTCATGAGAATAATAATTTAAAAAATCAATTGCTTCACTTACATCACCATCTGCTTCTCGTAATGGTTTTCCTTCCTCAAGAACCATAACTGCTCCCAGTTCAAATCTTTTCTCTTCCATTATTTGTGCAGCTTTTTTAAGTATTTTTACCCTTTGTTCAATATCAGTGTCCTGCCACACACTAAATGCGTCTTTTGCTGCTTTTACAGCTTCATCAGCATGTTTTATTGTAGCCAGCGAAAATCTTCCAACAATTTCATTTGGATTAGAAGGATTTATGGAATCTGCCAAGTCAGGCGTTTCTATCTTTTTTCCATTTATAATCAAGGGATATTTTGCACCCAAATCTTTCCTGGCTTTTTTTATTGCACTTTCCATTAATTCCCTGTTTGCTAAAACCGTAAAATCAGTGTCAGCAGAATTCACAAATTCGGTATTAGCAGAAACATGTACTTTAAATTCTTTATTAATGTTTATAAGATCTAGCGGATCTTTAAGTAGATCGTCCTCACTAATACCTTCCTGAAAACCTTGTTTTAAAAATGATTCGTTCGCGGTATTTTCAAGAAGCCTTCTCACTAGGTATGCCATGCCTGGAATAAGCTCCCCATAAGGGGTATAAACCCTAACTCTTTCACCTAAGCCTACAAAAGCTTCTTTAATTGGATCTGCCATACCATACAAAAACTGATATTCAACTGCTCCTTTAGGTAAATTTAAAAAATCAGCATAAGCTCTGGCATTTGAAAGGGATCTTATATTATGGCTTCCAATAGCAGTATAAATATGAGGATAATTATCAAGCAAAAGTTTTGTCAGCTTTTCATAATTTGCGTCAGTTTCATATTTGTTTTCAAATACAGGACATCTCCAGTGTTTTTGCTTTGAAATAATTGTTTCATAATCCCAGTATGCACCCTTTACAAGCCTTACAGTGATTGGTGTTCCACGATTTTTCACCCAGTCAATTAAATCTTTTAAATCTGCTTCACTGTCTTTTAAATATGCCTGAATTACAATCCCTGCATGTTTCCAGGCTTTAAATTCATCTTCCTCAAAAATCTCTTTAAAAACAGCAAGTGTTAAATCCTTATAAAAATAAGACTCCATATCAAGATATATAAAAGCATTGTTTTTAACTGCAGCAGTTAAAATGGGCTTAAGTTTTTCTTTTAGTTTATTAACAGAGTTCTTAAAGTCAATGGGATCAGCCTGAGAATAAAGGGAAGATAATTTAACTGAGACATTTATCCTGGGCAATTCTCCATAGGGAGCAGTATCAAGAAGATCGACACTGTTCCATTTCACTGATTCTTTTGACAATCCTGAAACAAGCTCAATATAAAGCTTCTGGTAATAGTCTGATTCTTTTTCACTTAATACTGCTTCACCTAAAATATCCACAGTAAATGCCATATTATTTTTTCTTAAATCAGTAACTTTCTGAAAAACTTCTTTTACATTTTCCCCAGCTATAAAAGACCTTGCCATCTGGGTTACGCCGGTTTTAACAGCAACTGCAGCTGCAATTTTTCCTAAGAAACCGCTACTGGATAATTGTGTGGCAAATTTTAATAAATCAGCATGTTCACCTTTTACATTTCCAAAATATTCCTGTATATGCTTTATAAGCTGGTCATCAGTAATCAGAGTAGGCAAAACATCAACAAAGCGAAATAGTTCAACTTTTAAGTCAGGATCTTTCATAGCTAAGTCCATCAGCTTTGAACTCCAGAAAGAACGATCAAAAAAAGATGCCTTGGAAGATTTAACTCTTCTGAATAATTCTTTTCCAGTTTCGTAAATTTTTTGTTCTAAGGATTTAGTTGTATCCACTGAATCTGCCAGTAATTTACTCATATGAAAATCATATAATGATTAGCATAAATAATACAGATTTGTTCGATTTTTATGAACTTTTGATTAAATTGTTTTAATTAAATCATTATTAGAGTCAGGACTTACGCAAAGTTCGCAGGGTATGGCACCATTCGCTCACTTGTGCGGACAATGCACACGTTCGCTCAGATGCCATACCACTGCTCACTATTTTGCATAAGTCCTGCAATAATTAAAAAAACAAGAAAATAATCCAGAGAAAAACAAATAAGCCTTAGAATAAGTTTTAACTATATACAGTTATCAATTTAAAGGATCTTTTATGAATATTTGGGGCATTTTGGCAGCTTTAGGTTTAATTCGCAAACCTATACCTAAACCAACAGGAGATGCTCAACCAGCAGAACCAAATCAAGCACCAGATCAAAACAAAACACCAAATCCAGATGATCCAGCAGATGTAATAAAACCATTAGCAGAAGCAGCAGAGCCAGCAAGGCATGTTAGACAGCAAGTAATAGCAGCAAAAATACAACTTGATAAAGTCCCTGTATTTGACAGGACACAAGAATTAAGATTATTTACTTTTTTTGACAGAATATTTTCACCCAAAAGTGATTTTGGCATTAGACCTACTGAAGATGAATTAACAGCTTTAAGATCGTTTTTCCAGGAATCCTCTGTAAATGAAAGTGGTTCAACAGAACCATTGGCTATAAATCTGGAAAGAGCAATAAAAGATCAAAAACTAAATATTTTACTTCATTCACTTTTTTCTTATGAAATGAATTATTTGGATCAAATAAAAGCAATAGGCAGAAACTCAGGAACAGGAAATATTACCAGGGAAACAATCCGTGATGTTTATAATATTGCAAATGAATATGTAAGCGCTAAAAGAGGTCAGAGAATATATTTAGTCCTAAATAATAATATAAATGGCAGTAACTGCATTTTTGATATAAGCACAAATTTATCTCATGCACTCTATGTTGTAGGACAGGGTAAAGGGTTAGGAGCATTCGGGGAAAGATTAAGAACTGATTCTCCAAATGGGTATGCAGATTATTGCAGAGATCAGTATCATTTATGGAGACACAGCCAAGCACGGACACCTCGGCATCCACATGGACATGAGTCAAAAGATAATGAAAAACATGATCTTTATACAGGCAGAAGGATATCTTATTCATTAGATGATCTGATAAGTCTTATAGAATTTCAAACAGCAGATCATTCTGGTTTAAGCGGAAAAGTATCGGCTTATCTTACAAATGAAGCTGCAGCAAATATACTTCTTCAAAATGAAAAACCCAAAGATGATTCAATACCAGATTCGGAAAGATTAAATGTACATGATTTCAGGGATCTTATGGATGAATACAATTAAAATCTTATCAAATTCTTTTTTTGTCAAAGGCACTACCGAAAGTCGTGATTGCTTTAATAGTTGTAAGTCTTTAAGAGACTTTTCATTTTTTATCATTTCTAGAGTTACAGGCTTCTTTAATTTTTCAAGCGCTTTTACCTGAATAACACACCATGTATTTGTTTTATCAGATGGATCAGGATAATGTTCTTTTACAACCTCAGCCAGTCCCACAATCTGTTTCTCATCTCCAGTATGATAAATAAAAACCTTATCACCTTTTTTCATGGCTTTTAAATTGTTTCTAGCTTGGTAATTTCTAATACCATCCCAGACAGCATTACCATCACATACTAAATCATCAAAGCTATATTCTTCCGATTCAGTTTTTAGAAGCCAATAGTTCATTTATAAAATGATAAATCAATTTAAGGGGTTGGTGTAGGAGTAGGTGTACATGGACAGCAGCAATTCATTGGAGGATAAGAAGCGATATCAATATACTTATAAGTTTTGGTACAAATCTTTCCTCTTGGATCATTTTCTACTACCGGACATGGGTTTTGATTGTTTGGAGAATTTACACAATCTGTATTATTTAGTGCTCCCTGACAAAAAGTTTTAGGACAGCAGCATACATCATTTACACCTTCTGCTGAAGCACCTATTTGGTCTTCTGTTGTACTGTTACAATTTACACCTGATGGTTTTTTACGACAAGCTATATAACCGCCATTAAGATGAATTATATTTGCGCAAATATTAGGAGTTGGGGTTGGGGTTGGCGTTGGGGTAGGAGTTGGGGTTATGCACTGACAGCCACTACCCACTGTTTTACAGGATTGACCAATGGGACATGGACCACCAGGACATGATGTGGATGGTCTCTCTGTACATGGAACTGGGGTTGGCGTTGGAGTGGGAGTTATGCATTGACAGCCACTACCCACTGTTTTACAGGATTGACCAATGGGACATGGACCACCAGGACATGATGAGGATAGTCTCTCTGTACATGGAATTGGGGTCGGAGTTGGGGTTGGGGTTGGGGTTGGAGTTACACACTGACAGCCACTACCCACTGTTTTACAGGATTGACCAATAGGACATGGACCACCAGGACATGATGAGGATGGTCTCTCTGCACATGGAACTGGCGTCGGTGTTGGCGTTACACAGCCACATATCCAATTACTACCAGGACGACTAACTGGTCCACATATTCTTGGTAATGTACAGGTAGAACTTAGCTCAGCACATTTCCCCACTGCATTTTCATAACTAAACCATTGTGTAACAAAATTATTACATGTGGGAGTTGGAGTTGGAGTCGGAGTTGGTGTAGGAGTTGGCGTTGGTGTAGCACAGTAACACTGTGAACCTACTTGTGCATCATCTCCTGTCCCAACAACAACAGCTTTTTGTCTACACTCTGAAGATGCACTTGTACAAAATGCCCAATTACAATATCGATCTAAAAGAGGAATACATTCCGGCAGACATGCACAACTATTTTGTGCTAATACCTGCCCATCGGGAAGGGTAATGGCATCCTTAAGTTTTTTACATCTGTAACCAGCAGTAGAACAACTACGATCTTCACAATTTGCCTGGGTTCCAGTACATGGATATGGCACTGGCTTACAATCACACTGACTTCCAGTTCCTGGTCTATTAACACAATACTTTGATTGGTCTACTATTCTTGAACCACCAGGTCCTGCTTTTCCACAATGTCTAAACTGGCAAGAATCAGTACTACTACCATCACCCTCAGCAGTACACTCTTTTCTACAACGACATGTTGTGCTAGTACTACTATATGGTGCACAAACATAATTCGGCGGACAGGTACCGGCACATTGTGACGCAGTAGTAGTAGAATCAGTTTCACATGTTAAGGGTGGTGTAGGAGTAGGCGTGGGGGTTGGTGTGGGCGTTGGAGTCGGAGTTGGGGTGGCAGGACCTCCACATTTACATTTGTCGTCACTGGTCTGGCTTAAATTACATGTTTGACCTGAAGGGCAACCATGAAGGTTAACTCCAACAACCGCAGTATTTCCGGAACATTGAACTGCCGTACCAGATACTTGTACTGGAACACATTTAAAGTTATCTTGTGTTTCACAACCAGGGCGAGTTTTATTTGCATCAAGCCTACAATCAACACATTCAGCACATACTGCATCATTATTAGGATTAGCATCAGCTAAGTTTGGATTACAGGTTTTTGCTTTTTGATCATCAGTGCCTCTGCAGTAACATCTTATTTTCGCCTTTAAAGTAACTCCTTCTTTTATATTAGTAGAACCACTTTTTATATCAATAAATAATGACAGTGTCCCATCATTGTTATTCTTTACTGCTTTTATAAACTTGCCTTTTTTCTTCTTACTGTGTTTTAATTTTTTTAAATCACTCCCTATACTTTTAAGCAACTTTTTGTTTCTTATAACTCTTTCGCCCAGAAAAGAATCTGCTCCAATATTATTACATTCACAGCAATATTGGCATTTACATCCTTCATTTTCAGATGTTTCCGGATCATCAACAGTACATTCCTGTATATAAGTTGTGTCATTAACACCATCTCCATCAGTATCAACCTCTAAATCAGGACAATCATTTTGACACTGCAGGTCATTACCTCCACATGCTGGTAGTGGGGTTGGAGACGAGGCGCAAGTACAAATAGAAGGATCTCCTGCTGGTCGACAAACATGACCTGGCACAGCACAGGTTCCTGCACATTGTGGAGGTTCTCCGCCACATAAAGTTAATAGAGTTGGCGGTGGGGTTGGAGTTGGATCACTATTATAAGTTGCAAAGTCAGTATACGGTGTTGCTGGTGCTGGTGGTGGAGTATCAAATGTTCCTGGTTCTAGTGTATCCTCTGCATAAGAAAAATAATTTGAAGAATTTTTATATACAGAAGAAAATATAACAGTCACTATTAAAGCTAGTGATAAAAAAAATAAAATGTTTTTTTTGTTATTTTTATTTTTCATTATTAAAAAATAGTTTTATTTATGGCTCTAGGGATATCCCTCATTAACAGATTTTTTATACCTAGTTTAAATTACCACGTTCCAGTTAAGATGCTATTTTAGCAGAATTAGTTTCACCTGTTTAAATCACAAATAAGTGTAATTGGTCGAATTTAAACCTGATATTAAAATTATTTTATATTCTCTATTATCCTCCCTAAATATTGTTATAGATTACAACCACATGTTAAAGCACCTTTTTTGCATGTCTGAGGATAATCACAAGTAGCATTTGATTTTGAACATGATGCTGCATCCTGATCAACACAATTAGGTATAGGACCACATAATGCTTCAGGTGGAATACCTACTTTTGAAAAGTCAGCACAGGATTTACCACACTGCAATATTTCATTTGTATCATTGATGACACAATTTACATTTTTACAACTATTAGTTAACTTACCATCACACTCATATGCACCTGCACCATGTTCTCTCCTGCAGCTTGCATGCTTACATTCACCCGGTGGTGCTGGCGCTGTACCTGCAGCTTGATCCCAGCAACAAAGAATAGGACTATTTAATATCGCTACTGAAACTGCATATGCAGGTTCAACAAAACAATAACGGTCGCGCCCACCTACCCTATTCCTTACCAAATTATACGCGTGGTGTCCAAACTGACTTTTCTCATTACAATCACTACAATACGAACATGCCGAACTCACTTGATAAACAGAACCCTTTCCTCTGTAGTACTGAACACATTTACAGAATACTTCAGAATATGATGCACAATTAACACACTTGCCACCAGATGTAAAAGAACCATAAGGTATATCTCCAACCTTACAAAGTTTAGTTAAACTTTGATCGCCTGTACCTAGTACACTATCTGGTGAGAAAGGCTGCTTACACGCACACTTATCACCATCAAGCAAACACCGATCTGATTTAATATTTGGTTGTACAATACATGCCAATCCACCATCCTGACAGCTTCCTACCGGGGCTGTACCACATGCTGTAACTGCTTGGCATTTACATCCATCCGTAGGATCGGGTTTACAAGTTTTATCTTTTGGACATGCTCCGCTGCCACATGAACAGTTTCCACCAGTACCTTTTTGGCATGGTACCGGGGTTGGAGTTGGCGTGGGGGTGGGGGTCGGTGTTGGAGTCGGAGTTACACACAAACAAGCTGCATTTATTGAAATTGTTTTAGGTTGAAATCTGCATTGTTTTCCTAAATCTTTACACTTCCCTAAATCACAATCCTTTTGAGCACTTGGATTTGGGATATCTTCACAATTTGTTGAAGGAGTAGGGGTTGGGGTTGGGGTTGGGGTTGGAGTCGGCGTTGGGGTTGGAGTCGGCGTTGGAGTTATGCACTGACAGGCACCGCTTACTACAGCACACAATTTGCCAATAGGACATGGACCACCAGGACATGATGTGGATGGCCTCTCCGTACATGGAATTGGTGTTGGCGTCGGGGTTGGAGTTGGGGTAGTAGAACCTCCTCCACTACATTTACATTTATCCGGACTATCTTGATTTAAATTACAAGTTTGACCTTTAGGACAACCGTGAAGTTTAGTATTTCCAGGTACTCCACCTCCAGAACACTGAGTAAGAGTCCCAGCTATTTCTACAGGTACACATTTAGAACCATCCTGTGTTTGACACTCTGTATATTTTTTTATATTCGCAGCATCTTTGCAATCGACACATTGAGCACATATTGCATCATTTGTAGTATCTTTATCATATAAATTTGGATTGCATATTTTTTCATTTTCTTTAGCATCCTTACTCCTACAATAACAATTTACTCTGGACTTTAATATAGCCTCTTCTTTTATACCAGTAGAACCACTTTTTACATCAACAAATAATGATAATGTCCCATCATTGTTTTTCTTTATTGATTTTATAAACTTACCTTTTTTCTTTTTACTTTGTTTGATCTGCCTTAAATCACTGCCAATACTTTTAATAAGTTTCTTATTCCCAGAGACCCTAGCTGACAAAGCAGTATCTCCACCGATGTAATTGCATTCACAGCAAAACTCACATTTACATCCTTCATTTTCAGGAGTCGTAGGATCATCAACTGTGCATTCCTGAATATAAGTAGTATCAGCAACACCATCTCCATCAGTATCAACCTCTAAACCAGGACAACTGTTTTCACACTGCAAGTCATTATTTCCACATGCTGGTAGTGGAGTATAACTTGTATCTGGTGTAGGAGTCTCTTCTGGTGTAGGTGTATCAATATCAAATGTCTTAGGTGTATCGGCAGGTGTGGGTGTAACAACTGGCGTACCCTCAGTATCTATTGCAAATGTAGATAAATATGTAAAATCTTTAGATATAAATAAAACCAAACTTACAAGAATCAATAAACCCATATAAAGAGAATATTTTTGTCTAACATTCATAGGTTCCTGGACTAAGGTGCAATAGGAACACAACCATCAACATTTAAATTTCCACAGATACCTATTTGTCCCTTATTATTTCTGACACAACATTTTGGTGTTGCACCAGCGCAATCTCCATCCTTACAACATTCATGGCAATGTTTAACAGCTTCATCTCCTAACTTACAGCAACCATGGTTTGCACCAGCAGTACAATCAGCATCTACATTACATCCACAGAAGCATGCAGATCCACTCGCATTTTTATCACAAACAAAAGCACCATTACATCCAAATGCCGCACTTCCACAGGTATTACCTTTTTTTAGTGCACATACATTGGGATTTACAGCACCATTACAGGTTTCACATTTATCACAAGGAGCATCATTCCCGCATTTACATTTACATTTGTTTTTGTCTGGAGCTCCTGCATCTCCTGCTGTAGTTACATCACATTTATGATTTTCTCCACATCTAGATTTACATGAAGCTTGATCAGATGGATTATTTATATTGTCGTGATCCGGTGAACACTGGGCTGCTTGATCTCCAGCTGTAACAGGATCAAGATCAGGCTTTAATCTACACTCACAACATTTCTGATTTACAACACCTGCCGACACCTTTTTCTGACATTTTTCACATGGTGCAGGACAGGGATCTGGATCTTTACAGCCATCCGCTACATTTCGTGGACGCGCAGCAGTACCAACATTCTTCATTTTTGTGCAGTTTGTACCTACCCTAAATTTTAACCAGCTTTGTTTTATATTTAAATTATCATCTTTTGCTCTTGATTGAAGAAGGACAGAAACAGTACCATCATTGTTTTCTTTATAATTCCTGACAAACTTTGATTTTTTCTTATATGTTTTATTTTTTCTTGATTCTTTTATTTGTCTAAGGTCTGAACCTATCTGCTCAAGGGACGATGTAACTTTGAACATTTTTCTATAGGAACCACTTAAAGCTGGATCACCAGGAGAATCTGGTGAATCTGAAGCTCCAATAAAGTCACCATCAGAAAATGTAGCAGTGCAATCATTACACGTCTCACAAAATTCACATGTACAAGTGCTATCGCACGTTCCATCTACAGGAAAATCAAGCGTATCTCCATTAATATCCTCTGTAATAGTACAAGGGTCTCCCGGTTCTTTACCATTGCACCAAGAGTCACCATTTGAACCACAGATAAATGGGGTTGGAGTTACCGTAGCTGTTGGGGTTGGAGTTGCTGTAGGAGTTGCCGGGGGGTTATAGGTATTGAGAGTAGGAGTTGCTGTTGGGGAGGCAGTAGCTAAAGTAGTTGTTGTTGTTGTGGTTGTTGTTGGATAAGAAGTATAGGCATGTGCTTTATCTATAAAGCTATTTATTAAAGGTTCATTTGTACAACCAAATAAAAAAACAAACGTTATTAGTGCTGCTAAATAAATGCTTGTTTTTTTAATCATACGAACAATCCCTTAATATTAAGGAGCACATTTTCTTTCAGTTCCAACCATCTTACAGGTCTGACCTGCTGGACAACACTGATTTCCATTTCTAGTAGTTGCACAGCATTGACTTCCTGCACCACAGTTTGCTACATCTACACCACCGGGACAACAGGTTGACTGACATGCTTTTTTTCCATCTGGTCCATCACAACACTTACCAGCACAACAGTTACCAGCACAACATTTTTCTGGAGCAGTACAATCTCCATCTGCGCAGCATGCATAACAACCACAGTTATCTCCTAGGCAGCCGGCCTGATGCTTACAACATTTTCCTGATGTACAATCACCAGCAGCACCAGTACACGCACCACCACCAGTAGTACATCCTTTACACCTGCATTGTTCACATGTTTGACCTGCCGGACAAGCCATTGGGTCGCCTGCTGGTGCACCTGGTCTGCAGGTTACTCCACTAGCTGGTTCACATCCAGTGCCATCTGCCTTACATTTTTCACAAGGTGCTTCACATGCTCGTCCACCACCACAATCAATACAGGTACATGCTGTTGGGCTACCTGGTGTCATATCACAGGTTTTTCCATTAGCACAACCACCATTACCTGCATTAGTACCACCACCAGAACAAGTTGAGCCAGCTTTGTGCTGACATCTCCCGCCAACACAATCTGCACATATTGCTAAATCATCAGCAGTTCCTTCAGCCCCATCTGCACCTTTCCAGCCAGGGTTACATTTTTCCTTCTTTTCAGCATCAGTTCCCATGCAAGTACAATTCTTTCTCGCACGAAGTGTCACTAATTCCTTCTCTCCTTTAACATTCACGTCTATGTCTAGATAAAGTCTTCCATCTCCTGCATCATATACAGATTTAATAAATTTAGCTTTTATTTTTTTCTTTCCGCCTTTTCTTTGTTTTTTTATTAATCCCAGATCGCTTCCAATTGCCTTCAGGATATTTCTATTTAATACAACACGGGATGAAAGACCACCAGTATCACCAATATTTCCACTTAAACATTCACAACACGGCACACAAGCACAATCTACATCTGTAGTATCGGGATCATCTTCACAGAAATGTGGATCTGGGATACCATCACCATCTGCATCCTCATCAGGACATTCCACCCCACATACTAAGCCGCCACATTGAGGTGTTGGTGTTGCGCTTGCTGTTGCTGATGCCGTTGCGCTTGCTGTTGCTGATGCCGTTGCGCTTGCTGTTGCTGATGCTGTTGCTGATGCCGTTGCGCTTGCTGTTGCACTTGCAGTAGCACTTGCTGATGCACTTGCTGTTGCTGTAGGAAGCGGGGATGAAGTATCTGAAGCAGTTGTTGTAGTTGTTGTTGAGTAAGTAAACGCATGTGCTTTATCAATAAGTCCATTCATTAAAGGTTCATTTGTACAACCAAAAATTAAAACTAACAAAAATATAATTGCTGAATAAATACTTATTTTTTTACACATAATGCTTTTTCCTTATCCTCTTACTACATTAGTTTGTCTGTCCTAAATTATTTTTACTGTTTAGGCCCAAAAGGGTGGTTATTCATAATTCAGACAGTACAAACCCCTAACTAAATAGCTTTCATTCTATTGCATACCCTAGTTTATTAAGTTTAAACCAAGGTTATATTATAAGATGGTTTCAAAACCAATGTAATGAATATCACTGTAATAGAATTAAGATTAAATAAATTTAATCTCAATTCTGAGAGTAAAATCTAGATTAAATGTTCCTTATATACGGGAACATGAATTATTCTGTATTTTACATAAGGTTAACTGAAGGAGAGAAATATCCATGAAATATAGAGTGCTTGGAAAAACAGATCTTAAAGTTTCAACTATAGGTTTTGGCAGTTGGGCAATAGGCGGAAATATGTGGGGTCCACAGAAAGATAATGACTCCATAGAAGCACTGAACAAAGCAATAGATTTAGGGGTGAATTTTATAGATACTGCTTTAGCTTATGGAAACGGACATAGTGAAGAAATAATTGGAAAAGTTATAAAAAAAAGAAGTGAAACTATCTACATAGGTACTAAAATACCACCCCTTAGCTGGCCACCACCATCTGACAGCCATGCAAAAGATGCATTTCCAAAAGAAAAGATTCTAGAGTCAGTTGAAAAAAGTTTAAAAAATCTGGACAGGGATTATATTGATCTAATCCAGCTTCACTCGTGGCGTGAAAACTGGACAAGCGATACTGACTGGTATGAAACTCTTTTAAAATTAAAAAAAGAAGGGAAAGTCAGATATATAGGGATATCAGTTCATGACAATATGGAAGATGAAGCACTAGGAGTAATTGAAACAGGAAGAATTGATACGATTCAGGTGGTATATAATGTGCTGTCCCAGGCACCGCAGAAAAATCTTTTTCCAAAAGCAATTAAACACAATATAGGAATAATTGCCAGAGTGCCGCTTGCATACGGTGCACTTACAGGGAAATTCACAGAGCAAACAACTTTTGCTGAAAATGATTTCAGAATAAGAAAATATACAGGTAAGGGACTGGATGAAATTTTAAACATAGTAGATCAATACAAAAAAATTGTCGGCTCTTCCGAAAGAAAAAAACTGATTTCAGCAGCGCTGCATTTCACACTGGATCATAATGCTGTTTCAATAACAATTCCCGGAATAAGATCAGCAAAACAGGCAGAAGAAAATTGTTCTATCTATAAGGAAGGGAATATTATTTCTGAAGAAATCATTAGATCTCTATATGACATTCAAATGCAAACGATTTAAATATCAATAGGACTTACGCATATGTCACACCAACTAAACTGGCGCGTCAGCACAAGTATTATTTTTGCGACGCCAGAGCGTAGTGACAAGGAGCAAAAAAATACTTGTGCGGTTAAACAGCCAGTTTTAAACCTACTAACTCTGCGTAAGTTCTAATTAACTAATAATCTAGGGATTTTCCCACCTAATCACTTATAAACTTTATACAAGGGAGCATACAGTTCTGTAAAAAGTCTAAGGCACAGGAGGCAAAACAATGGATTTTAAAAAGTTAAAGAAGTATTTAATTCCCTCACTTGCTGTTTTTGTAGTCATTACTCTGTTTGATTTTATTTTTCACGGAGGAATAATGGAAAAACTGTATCTGGACAACAGTCATTTATTCCGACCACAGGATGAAATCTGCAAACATAAACATTTTATGTGGATTGCAAATTTAATTTATTCATTTGCGTTTTGTTACATTTATTCAAAAGGACACGAAAAAACAGATTTAATTTCTCAGGGACTCAGATACGGTCTATGGATAAGTCTGTTAATCTGGGTACCACATGTTCTTATAAGCTTCACTATTTATCCACATCCAAAAATGCTTGAACTTTTATGGCTGTGTGGATATGTAGCTCAGACATTAATCGCAGGTGTTACCGTAGCGCTTTCTTTTTCAAAAGCAAAGTAGAAAAAGAACTCTATCCACCATCTCTCGAAAGTTGCCTGGTATGGGGACTTGGTGGGAGATTTAAAATTTCATTTGAATAATAATCTGCAAGATGGTCAATAATATCCCTGACTGATAAAAAACCTACAGGTTCATTTTGTTCATTTATGAGAGGTACATGCCTGTAACCACCTGCTGCCATTCTGTTTAATGCATATGCTATTGGATCTGAAAGATATAATGAATCAGGTCTTTTAGTCATATGTTTTTCAATCGTTTCTTTATTTATATCAAGTCCTTTGGTAATGAGTTTTCTGATTACATCTCTTTCAGTAAAAATTCCAACAAGTTTATTTCTGTCATCAACAACAAGAACACACCCGACATCTTTTTCATTGAATAAAGTTATTGCATCTGAAACTTTTGTATCTCTCTTTACAATTACCGGCTCACGGAAAAGAGTATTGTCTATAGGTTCATCAATTGAAAGAGCAAGCTCAAGGATAGGATTTTTTTCTTTATTCCTTTCCTCAATTATGTTTAGTTCTTCTTCTAATTCTTCAGACATATTTTTTTCACAGGTGGCTCGTTCATAATTAGACTCGCCACTTCTATCTAATTATAGTTACTATTTAAAAGGAATTCAGAAGTAAGAATACTATATAAATCCCTCAAATTTTCAATGTAAACTCATCCAAAAACACTATTTTTATAAATTTTATTTAATCAAATTTTGCCAAAAATGAGCATTTTAGATAATTTCAGACTAAAAATGGGTTAAATACAAAACATAAATTTTAATTAATAAAACTACTTAAAAATCAAATATATTTATTAACTCTGGTTTAAACAACAGGGAATATTAGGGATAGCAATGACCTGGTTTAAAGGTTTTTGCCAGTAAAAACCATTAAATACACACTTGCAAAAAAATTAATCTGATAATTTTTGCAGGCATAATTTTATGGCCGTTAATTTGACCCTAAGTCATAATACTAATGAACAAAAAATTTAATAAAAATCAAATAATAAAATCATTCATTAGTATATTTGCCGTATTCCTGTTTAATCTTCCAACAATTGCAGCATTGAAAATCAATTACCAGAATTTGTTTACGATTCCTGCTACAACAAACGATCTAGTAAAATCTACGGATAATACTAGTCCAAAAGATTTAGATAAAAAGCCTGAGGCTAAACATGATTTCTTTTCTGATTTAAAAGAGATCTCATATGATAACAACCCTGGATATAATCTTTTAGCACAATTAAATCCAACATCTGGCAGTGAAGAATCTAATCAGACTGAAGAGAATGAAACCCCATCTGAAGAAAACGAGATCTCTAATCAAAGCCAGGAAGAGACCAAAGACACAACAAAGGAGTCAGCAACAACATCTGAGCAAACAACAAGTTCAGGCACAAAAGAGCAGGAAAGTACCCAGACAGAAACACCGCCCTCTCTGGACACATCAGATTTAAACACCAACCTGGATACATCAGAAAATAAAGATTCATCAAATACGAATATTTCTGGAGCATCATTGCCACCAGCTACCGAAAAACCATCAGGAGAAATCAATACACCAAAACAAGCAGTAAACCATAATGCATTTTTAAATGAAACTCCATGCTCCGGTGGTGAAGGCTCCAAAAATATTTTTATTAAAAAAGTTGGACTCAGAATAAATACAGCTCCTGCTCTATTAAAGCTTGAAAAAATAACTAACAATCTTGTAATATTAAATAAACCCTCAGGTCTTGTTGTTCTTCAGGGAAGTGCAACAAATCCATACATAAATACTGAAGGTCAGATAAAAATCAATACCTCTGATTTAGTTTCTGACAGTCCAGTATTAGCAATCCATGACATAAATAAAGATGGCTTTGCTGATTTTTTTGTATCAAATAAAAACGAAACTACTCTTATACTTAGAAAAGAAAATAATTCAACTAGTGCAATCCCCTTAGATGCTAAAGGTGTAACTTCAATTGCATTTGGAGATATAGACAACAGTGGAGGAAATGACCTAATTGCAGCAACACAAGAAGGAGTAGTAATTTTTACAGATCTATCAAACCCCATAAAATTAACAGGAAACAAAAATCCACTCTCAGTAACTGCAGCAGATTTTGACAGTGATGGATTTCTGGATATTGCAACAGCTAATGGTGACAACACTATAAGTTTATTTTATGGAACTGGTAATCCAAACTCTTTTATTAATGGATTAACCATAACATTATTTAATAATGTCTCAAGTGTTATTAATAATGCATTTATTAAAATTTCTGATATTAACTGCGATAAAATACCTGATTTGGTATACCTGTCAGCAAATGGTTTAGTTCTGGTAACAGGAAACGGTAAAAGACATACAGATCCAAACAATCCTGGATTTATCACAGAAAAGATTTCTGACAATATTGGAATACCAGCTGGTCTTGAAATTGCAGATTTAAACAATGACGGAATATCAGAAATTATTACTGCAACAAATACAGAAAGTCCCGACAACACTTCACAAAACAAATACATACTTTCAATATTTAAGAAAGACACTAGCAATAAATATTTAAAATACACAGATATATCATTCGCTGATAAAATACTTTCATTGGACAGCGGGGACCCTAATGGTGATGGGCTAACTGATCTTGGCATCAGCACTAATTCACAAACCAGTCAGCATTTATTTCTGCTTATTCAGTCAGTTGATCAATCTGATTCATTAGAATCATCTTCACAAAAGGATACAACAACACAATCAGAGTCAGTACCAGATGATGAAAAATTACCCCCTGCAGGAGCAACTGCAAAGACAATTGAAGAAGCAAAAGAAGTTATTGTAAAGCTTAATGAAAAAGCAAAACAAAATTACATTGAAGGTACAGACCCAGCTACCCTTTTAAGCACACAAACACTAAAAGTGGAAAGCAATGATATTGTGGGTGAAGTTGCACCAATAGAAAGTTATGTAAAAGACCCAAACCTGGCTGCAAGAAAAACAGGTACTAAACAATTAACATTACATGCAAGAACATACAACAGAATAAATAAAAAACTTGCTTACAGAGAAGTTTATCAGAAATTACAAAAGGTTGAGCAAGACAACATCGGGTTACTTGTTATAGAGAAACCCCCTGAACAGTCAACTGCACAGTTTATTGCTGAACTTGAAAAAAACCCAAACGTTCAGGATGCTGAACCAAATGGAATACTAACCATTCTTGCATTTCCTCAGGATCCACCAAATGATCCTTTTTACTCATCTAGTAACAGTTGGGGACAGGGGTACAACGATCTGTACGGACTTAACAATATAAATTCCCGTGAAGCATGGAAAATGTCACTGGGAAATAATGTCCTTGTAGCAGTACTTGACACTGGTATTGATTATAACCACGAGGATATTGCATCAAACATCTGGGTTAATTTAAGTGATCCGGTAGGAGATTCAAACAGCGACGGTAATCCTGATGATGATTTTAACGGTTATGTAGATGACTGGCGTGGATGGGATTTCATATCAAATGATAACAATGCAACTGACGACAATGGACACGGATCACATTGTGCAGGCATTGTAGCTGCAATTGGAAATAATGGAAAAGGTATCATTGGTGTTGCGCCAAATGCAAAAATTCTTCCTATAAAGGTGCTTGATAATGAGGGGGGTGGAAGCTATTCTGAGGTTGCAGCAGGAATTATATATGCTGCTGATATGGGCGCAAAGGTTATAAGCCTATCTCTTGGAGGTCAGGGTACAAGTTCAACATTAACACAAGCAGTAAATTATGCTCTTTCACGAGGGTGTGTTATTGTTGCAGCTGCAGGAAACAGCGACGCTAACACTTCAAATTTCATACCAGCTAGTATTTCTGGTGTAATTGCTGTAGCTGCTGTAAATAATACAGATACAAGAGCATCTTTTTCAAACTGGGGAACAAGAGTAGATGTATCAGCTCCTGGTGTTGGCATTTTATCACTGAGGGCAGCTGGTACAGACCTCTACGGTAATGGATGCTCTTCATGTGTCGGTGCAGAAAAAAAATACTTATGGGTAAATGGAACAAGTCAGGCATGTCCTCATGTAGCTGGTGCTGCAGCACAAATACGCAGTTTAAGACCAACATTCACATACACAGAGGTTAGAAACATAATCAGGGGAAATGTTGATCCACATTTTTCAACTGCTACAAAACCAATAGGTACAGGAAGAATTAATGTCTATAAAGAGCTGTCTTCATTTTCAGGTTCTTCTTCCAGTTCATCTTCCTCCAGCTCTTCCAGTTCTTCAAGCTCTTCTTCAGGTTGTCCTCCTCCTCCTTCCTGTGCCGCTCCTCCTGCTGGTTGCTCTTACATAAATATCCCTCAAGATAAAAATGGTTGCATCATTGGTTGTGGTGATATCTTCTGCCCCTCCACTTCAAGTTCCTCCTCCGGTGGTTCCTCGTCTTCCTCCGGTGGTTCTACTTGCACCGGCGCTTCTGTTTCTACTCTACCTTCACCTCATGTTTTCTCATCTCCTCGTCTCCTCACTACCTCTACCTGGACTACTGATTCTGCTTTCACCTTCGGCGGTTTCAACGGCTCATCATATTTAGACGAAGTTGTTAAATATAGCCCTACTTCCTCTCCTCCTGTCTCTCTTAAAAACGCTAAACTTAATCCCGCTCGTCACAGCGCTGCTTCTGCTTTTGATTCATCTTCTAATACCATCTATGTATTTGGTGGTAAGTTCGGTAATACCGCTACCTCCATTTCTAATCAAATACTTGCCTACAATATTTCCTCTGATTCCTTCACTATTAAATCTGCTGTCTTAAATCCTGCTCTCTATGGTTTTGCTGCTGTCTACATCCCTCCTAAAACTCAGTCTGATAATCCTTCTGTTCTTCTCTTCGGTGGTTTTAACAACGGCTTCTTTGACACCATCATTAAATACAACATCACTACTGATTCTCTCTCTACTTTAACTACAAAACTTCCTTCCGCTAGATCTAATATCTCCGCTACCTTTGACCCTGACACAAGACGCGTCTTTATCTTCGGTGGTTATGCTGCTAGTGGCGCTCTCGCTGATATTTTAATCTTTGATGTTGATTCCAGTTCATTTGTTTCTACCAGTGCAACATTACCATCACCAAGGTATACAACATCAGCATCATGGGACCCTGTTAGAAAAGTTGCTATTGCTTACGGCGGTTTTGGTGACGGCTCTCCTAAAGACCAAATCGTCATCTTTAACCCTTCTAATAATTCAGTTACTACTTTCCCAAATTCCAGCTTCCCCAATATCAAACTCCCTACTCCTCGTCACTCTACTTCCGCTGCCTGGAATAATCTTAAAAACGTCGGCTACATCTTCAACGGTCGTGATTCCGCTTACCTCGATTCCATCGTTCTCTATGACCCTTGCTCTCCTCCTACTTCTTCCACTACTTCTTCCACTACTTCTTCCAGTTCTTCTTCAGGTGGTTCCTCCTCCTCCTCTGGTTGTCCTCCTCCTCCTTCCTGTGCCGCTCCTCCTGCTGGTTGCTCTTACATAAATATCCCTCAAGATAAAAATGGTTGCATCATTGGTTGTGGTGATATCTTCTGCCCCTCCACTTCAAGTTCCTCCTCCGGTGGTTCCTCGTCTTCCTCCGGTGGTTCTACTTGCACCGGCGCTTCTGTTTCTACTCTACCTTCACCTCATGTTTTCTCATCTCCTCGTCTCCTCACTACCTCTACCTGGACTACTGATTCTGCTTTCACCTTCGGCGGTTTCAACGGCTCATCATATTTAGACGAAGTTGTTAAATATAGCCCTACTTCCTCTCCTCCTGTCTCTCTTAAAAACGCTAAACTTAATCCCGCTCGTCACAGCGCTGCTTCTGCTTTTGATTCATCTTCTAATACCATCTATGTATTTGGTGGTAAGTTCGGTAATACCGCTACCTCCATTTCTAATCAAATACTTGCCTACAATATTTCCTCTGATTCCTTCACTATTAAATCTGCTGTCTTAAATCCTGCTCTCTATGGTTTTGCTGCTGTCTACATCCCTCCTAAAACTCAGTCTGATAATCCTTCTGTTCTTCTCTTCGGTGGTTTTAACAACGGCTTCTTTGACACCATCATTAAATACAACATCACTACTGATTCTCTCTCTACTTTAACTACAAAACTTCCTTCCGCTAGATCTAATATCTCCGCTACCTTTGACCCTGACACAAGACGCGTCTTTATCTTCGGTGGTTATGCTGCTAGTGGCGCTCTCGCTGATATTTTAATCTTTGATGTTGATTCCAGTTCATTTGTTTCTACCAGTGCAACATTACCATCACCAAGGTATACAACATCAGCATCATGGGACCCTGTTAGAAAAGTTGCTATTGCTTACGGCGGTTTTGGTGACGGCTCTCCTAAAGACCAAATCGTCATCTTTAACCCTTCTAATAATTCAGTTACTACTTTCCCAAATTCCAGCTTCCCCAATATCAAACTCCCTACTCCTCGTCACTCTACTTCCGCTGCCTGGAATAATCTTAAAAACGTCGGCTACATCTTCAACGGTCGTGATTCCGCTTACCTCGATTCCATCGTCCTCTATGACCCTTGCGGTAGTTCAAGCAATGCATCGAGCTCATCCAGCAGTTCATCTAGTAGCTCATCTTCAAGTTCTTCAGGTTTTTTTTTGACTAGCTCTTCTTCAGGTGGAGGAATAACTTGCATATCTAGTCAATGGGCTTCAAGTGCAACTGCAACAAATACATATCAAGGATATTCACCTTCAAATATCATAGGTCAAGCACAATGCACTTCATGCAGCAATTGTCCAAATCCTAATACTACAGTCTGGTTCAATACAACTGCTGGTCAAGCTGCACAAGTTGAAGTTACATTCTCTACTCCAACCATTGCAAATACATTAATAATAAAGGAGGTATATCACTTTGGCTTTGTAAGGCAAATTACCCTGAAAGATATATCTGGCAACATTATTGGCAGCCCGATAAATGTAACCGACAATAGTACCTCAACAAATTGTTCTCTTACAATCCCACTCTCACAAACTTCTACTCCTATAAGCAAAGTCTTAATCGATACTCTTCCAAAAACTTCAACTAGTTATTCAGGAATTGACGCAGTGGAACTTCGTTGTTCAGGATCAACTTCTTCTTCCTCCTCTTCTTCAGGAGGATCATCATCTTCATCCGGTGGATCATCAGGCAGATCTTCAAGCTCATCCTCAGGTGGTGGCAACATACTTTCTCAAGGTGATATAAACGCAACAAATAACCTTGGCAGTGGACAATTTTCATTTACTTTACTTAACAGCAATCCACTTACAACTGCAGCAGCTCAAGTAATCAATGCATTCCAAAATTATTTTGATATAACTTTAATTTCTGGTAATAATCCACCATTCAACGTTTCTGTAAACTATTCAAAAGCAAGTATTCCAAGTGGAAAAATAGAAAGTGAACTAAAACTTTTCCACGGTGAAAACGGAAACTGGGTGGATAGAACCACAGGTATAAATACTACTTCAAAAACAATTACAGGGCAGGTAAATTCACTTTCTCCTTTTGGTATTGGATTTTTAAGTGGTGCTTCAACTACTTCAAGCTCTTCATCAAGCTCTTCATCAAGCTCTTCATCAAGCTCTTCATCAAGCTCTTCATCAAGCTCTTCATCAAGCTCTTCATCAAGCTCTTCATCAAGCTCCTCTTCTTCAAGCAGCTCATCCAGTTCATCATCAAGCTCTTCTTCAAGTTCTTCTGGCACTATAGTTGCCCAATGTATTAATTCACAATGGGCTTCATCAGCTTCTGCCAGTTCTTCTTATGATATTAACTACTCACAAAACAATGCAACTGGAGCAGCTAATACTGCAAGCTGTAATAGCTGGGATAACACATGGGTTCCGGGTACTGGCACAGGAAATGAATTTATTGAATTAACTTATAACACTCCAACTAATGCTAATAAAATTGAAATCTATGAGTGCGGTTCTAATGCTAACTTCGTTGAAAATATTAAACTTTATACCTCCAATGGAGATTTAATTAAAACACTGGCTAAAAATATCGATTTCAATAATTCTTCCGTTTGTATAAACAACAGGGTTTTATCTGTTAATATTTCACCTATTCAGTCATTAATTAAGAAGGTAAGGATAGAAACCAAGAGTATCGATTATGAGTGTATTGATGCAGTAAAATTAATTTGTTCCTCTAGCACTTCTTCTAGCTCTTCAAGCGGACAAATTAACCTGCTTAAAGGAGCCTATCTTCACAGCTCACCAATTATTGGTTACACAACAAGGACAATATCTGAATTGTTGCCACTCTTCTCACACCACTATACAACTCCTTCACAAGTAGCCGTATATAACAATATTGATAACTCTGGATATAATTCTCTTTATTATATCTTTGCAATTGACCCTTCTGCAAATGAATGTACTATTAAAGCATCATCAGAAAACTGGGGTATATGGGCATATGATGGTTCAATGTTTAAGAATTCATCTTATGTAAATAATGCTTTTAATACACCTTTTAAATTAAGCGATTTGTATTTTGGTGCTCCTGGACCAAATAATTATTATTATTTATCCTTGCTAGATTTAAGTAATTCTGATTCTAATCCAACAATCGCCAACTCATTTATCGATCAATTTCATTGTATAAATGCTTCTACTACTACTTCATCAACAACATCATCAAGCACTTCAGGAAGCAATGGTCACATATGCACAAAAGAATCAAACCTATTTAGGAGCCTGGAAGGCGGTTGTAAACAAATTGCTGAAAACAAGAACACTGTATGGAGCAAAAAATCCATAGACCGTCTAAATTATTTTGGAGCAAGAGATTACTGCAACAACCTAATTGAAGGCGGATTTAATGACTGGGTATTACCAACTACTCAGGAACTGGATAGTGCCAGTGGTGTCGGAATAGCTGGGGCACATTTTAACTTTACAACAAATGATAATTTTTATGCTGACTCACCTAACGTGGTAAATCTCACTAACTCTGCTAACACAGGAAATCTTTACAGCGGAGGAACTTCTACAGTACAAGCGTCTTTCACTCTGGGAGTAGTCTGTAAAAGACAAGGTTCTTTCCCTCCTGCAACTTCAAGCTCTTCTTCAAGCTCTTCTTCCTCGAGTAGCTCTTCTTCAAGCTCTTCATCCTCAAGTAGCTCATCATCAAGTGGTACAACAGCATGTGTTAATTCTCAATGGGCTTCAAGTGTAACTGCTACAAACAGTCATCCTAGCTATCCAGCACCTAACATTGTTGGTATACCTCAGTGTTCAGGATGTAGCACTAGCACTTGTCCAAATACTGCTACTAACGTATGGTTCTCAAATCAAGGACAAAGTTCACAAATTGAAGTGACCTTTTCTACACCTACATTAGCCAACTCAATTGTTATTAAAGAAACAAATTACTTTGGATTTGTAAATAAAATTACTTTAAAAGATGCAATTGGTAACATAATTGGAACTCCTATAAATGTTACTGACAATAGTACTTCTGCAAATTGTTCTCTTACTATTCCATTCTCACAACCTACTACTCCTATAAAGAAAGTTTTAATAGATACAACCCCAGTAAATACTTCTAGTTATTCTGGAATTGATGCTGTAGAACTTCGTTGTTCAGGATCAACTTCTTCTTCCTCTTCTTCAGGTGGTTCATCTTCTTCAGGCGGCTCTTCAGGGAAATCCTCCAGTTCATCATCTTCTTCATCAAGCTCTTCATCATCCAGCTCCTCATCCGGTCAAACTTCTAGTTCTTCTTCTGGTTCTTCTCCATTGTCATCATTCCAATGGGCATCTTCTGTTGTTGCTGTAAGCTCTAGTTATTCAGGATATCCTGACACTAAAGCTCTTGGTTCATCTGACTGCAACAGCTGTGATAATTGCCCGTCTAGTGTTTGGTTCCCTGCATCTACAGGCACTGCATTTATAGATCTTGGGTTTCCAACTCCTTCATTTGCAGAAGGGCTTGTAATTAACGAAGGCTATCGTGCCCCTTTTGTTAAAACAGTTACTCTATACGGCGCAAACAATAACGTAATTAACACCATAAATGTCTCTGACACCACATCCTGTCCAGGCAATATATTAACCCTTTCTTTCCAAAAAACCAGCGAACCTGTTTATCATATAAGAATCGATACAAAGGATAATGTTACTTATCCAGGGCTTGATGCTGTTAAACTTATTACTTCATCAAGTCCTACCTCATCCGGCGGCTCTTCCTCTTCATCCGGTGGATCTTCAGGTAAATCTTCCAGTTCATCTTCAGGCGGATCATCCAGCTCATCGTCAGGAGGTTCATCATCTTCATCAGGTGGATCTTCAGGTAAATCTTCTAGTTCATCTTCAGGCGGATCATCCAGCTCATCTTCATCTAGCTCAAGCTCTTCTTCAAGCTCCTCATCTTCCAGTTCTTCATCATCTTCCAGCTCTTCTTCAAGCTCTTCATCAGGTGGTTCATCATCTGGCACACAAGGTGCATGCATATCAAGTCAGTGGGCATCAGCTGCAACTGCTACAAATAGTCATTCTAGTTATCTAGCTTCTAATATCATTGGTCAGCAACAATGTACTACTTGTGATAGTTGCCCAAATAATACTTCCAATATTTGGCTTAGTTCAACTCCTAACATAGCATCGCAGGTTGAAGTTACATTCCCCACTCCAAGTATTACTAGCTCAGTTGTTATTAGAGAAGCACATTACTATGGTTTTGTTAAAAAGATTACCCTTAAGGATATTAACAACAATATTATAGGGACACCAATAAATGTTATTGATAACAGCACTGCATCAAATTGTTCCCTTACAGTTTCATTCCCAATAACAACCGTACCTGTAAGTAAAGTCTTAATAGATACTCTTCCACCCGTTAATAATGGTTATTCATGCATCGATGCCGTAGAGCTTCGTTGTCCTGGATCACCTTCTCCAAGCTCTTCTTCTAGCAGTTCATCTTCTTCAAGCTCTTCTGGTGCAAGCAATGTATTAAAAACAAGTGACATAGAAGCTTATAACAATGGTAGTGGCAATGCACAATTCAACATAACTTTATTAAATACAGCCCCAATTTCATTAGGTAGCATAACCAATGCTTTCAATAACTTTTTCGATGTGTCTAAAGTATCAGGCAGTGCACCTTCCTATCAAATTTGGGTAAATTATGCAAATGCTATAGTTCCAACTGGCTACAGCCTAAATAACATTAAAATATTCCATGGTGAAAATAATCAATGGGTAGATGTAACTCAGTATAATAATGGCACACAAGTTGGTAGTGAGGTTAGTAGTTTATCTCCATTTGTAGTTGGATTTAAACCCCAACAAACTTCTAGTTCTTCATCATCCAGCTCCTCATCAAGCTCATCTTCTTCTAGTGGTTCTCCAGGCACAATAACTTTAAACAACGTATCAATTGATAGCAACTTTATAAATATACTTTTTAGCAAAACCATTAGCGAGTCAATTACTATCAATGATATAAATGGAAACAGTCTTTATTCAACTAATTTTAGTTCAAGTCCAATAATAATAGAAAAGAATCTTATCAGTGCTATTCAGCCTGGTGTTTCAATCAAACTTTGTAATCCAACAAAATCTGTTTGCAGCAATGTAGCTACTGCAACTTCGTCCACCAGTTCCTCATCCACCTCATCATCATCTACATCATCATCTACATCATCATCTACCTCAGGAGGTTCAGTTACGTTTAACAGAGCACTCAGGGATGGAAATAATTTAACTCTAGAGTTTTCAAATCCTACAATAGAAAACTTAAGAATTAAAGACACTAATAATAGTTCAAGTCCATATCCCTGCAATATCTATGTTTCTAATAATAGTCCTGCAATTATAAATGACAGTGTATGTAGCAGACAAGTACTATCTGGTGACAGTATTAAACTGTGCAATAGTAATGAAACAGTTTGCAGCAATGTAAAAATAGTAAATAATTCTTCAGATTTTCCAATTAACTTTAACAGCTTAATTGTAGATGTAAGTAATAATTTATTAACGCTAAATTTCACCAAAAATATAGACTACTGTATAAAAATCAGGGATGCAGTAAATGACAATAGTATCTGTCCCTCAACTTGTTTTAAAACTAGTCCCACAACAATATCCAGTACAAATTGTGGAAACAGCTTTTATAACTTAAGTTCAAATTCAATACTTAAGCTATGTCTTGGTGGCTCTAATGTTTGCAGTAGTTATAACGGTGTAACATTTACCTCATCTGGTTCAATATCCAGCTCTTCTTCCTCTAGCTCATCAGGTGCTTGCAAAGAGGTTAGTAATTTATTTAATTCAGAACAGGGCGGCTGCCTGCAACTGAGATCAGCACAAAACCTGGTCTGGGCACTACCTATAAATAATACTGGTGCTTATAATAGTGCAGTTAATGCATGTAACAATCTGTCTGTTGATGGATTTAACATGTTCAGACTTCCTACATTAACTGAACTACATAGCTTGGCAGGTGATAAAGCACTTGATCATCTTCACGTTAGTGTTTATCCAGGTGCTTACTACTGGACTTCAATTTTGGCTTCATTAGGCATTCATAGACTCTTTGGTTTTTCATATACAAACTGTAGTTCAATTGGTGTAGAAAACACCGCAGCCGATTCATCAAGTTTTAATTTTATCTGTGTTAGAGAAGGAGTTCCATCTACTGCACCTAACACATCTGGTACAGCATCTGCTTTTTGTAGCTTAAATAGAGCTAAATGTCCTGCAAATTATAAAATTGTATGCCCTAACAGTCATCCTTTTAATCACTGTCCAACTTCTGCTCCTGTTTGCGGAAGTGATCCATGTGTAACAAATGCCTCTAATACAAACAATAATATTTTATGTGTTCCCATTTCACAAAACAATTTAAGTTCATCTTCTTCATCAGGTGGATCTTCAGGCAAATCATCCAGTTCATCTTCAGGCGGTTCCTCCTCTTCATCAGGTGGATCTTCAGGCAGATCCTCAAGCTCATCTTCAAGCTCATCTTCAAGCTCCTCTTCAGGTTCACCAGCACCAGGAGCATGTATAAATCAAAACGCTGATTTTGCAACAACTTCCATAGGTTGCAAGCAACTTACAGGTGCAAACTCTGGTTTAAGTTGGAGTAAAGCATCAAATAGTTACAAAAACTGGAACGATTCAATCACCTACTGTAATACTCTTACTGAAGGCAATGCTGTCTGGAGATCACCAAGTAAAACTGAACTTGAAAATCTAGGTGCTAAAAATGGAAAGAACTTTGTTAATTTCTCAGCAGCAGTAAATGAAAGTGTATGGTCAAGCACTCCATTTGATTCAAACTATGCATATAGATATTATGTGCCAACTGGACAATCAGCAGAAAGCGATAAAAATGCTGCAATATTTTATGCAATTTGTGTAAATGGAAATCCATCTTCTTCGACATCATCATCTTCAACTTCCAGTTCAACTTCCAGTTCATCTTCAGGAGGTTCATCGTCTTCATCAGGAGGATCTTCAGGCAGATCTTCAAGCTCTTCTTCCAGTTCATCATCTTCATCAAGCTCTTCAGGCTCTCAAGCAAATACTCCACCCTCTATTACAAGTATTACTCCTGACAGTGGTCCCTGTGCTGGAGGAAACACTATTACAATACGAGGTAATAACTTTATAAATGTTTCACAAATAGAAATTACTCCCAGACTTTCGAATGGTCAGGAGCTTACTACTATAAACATTACAGATTTCAATACTGTAAGTCCAAGTGAAATTACTTTTGCAATTCCAGCTGCACCTATTTGCCAAAGTAATGTTTTTGGAAGAACAGTAGTTAGAAATAATATTGGTATAAGCTCAGAATTTAAAGGCTACTTATGGACAACAAATTCAAGCTCCTCAAGTTCAAGCAGTGGAAGCAGCTGCAATGTTCCTGCATGTAGTAGCCAATATCCTGAACTTACAAAATATCCACAGACATTAGATTGTATTCCTCATACACTTTGTCCGGATTCTACACAGTATTATTGCTGTAAATCAGCCAATTCAACTTCAACCGGCGGCTCACAAAGTGTTTTCCCCAAAACATACTGCTCAGGAAGTTCTGTTTTATGTGATTTAGAATTCTTCACAGCACAATGTGGATATGCTCCACCGTGTGATCCCAATAACCCCATTCCAGGTTGTGGTACTAACAATCTTCTATCTGTACAATGCAAGAACGGTACTCCTCGATGCTGTCTTAGCGGAGGCACATTATGTGACAATGATTTCAGCAACACTGATCCACCAAAATGCATTGGCAATTACATAGATTTAAATAGTGTAACTCCACAGAACGACGGAATAACTTTCAACTATAAGACAAATGCCATTAGAGAGCTTGAGATTAGAGATCTATACAACAATATACTTCTATATTACGGTCCTTTCAGTCATTCTAGTAATCCTTTAAATGTGGATATAGATAAAAAAATATCATTTAACGAATTCAATTCATATATTTACGGTACAAAAATATTTAAGATTTGTGATAAAAAAGAAATTGCCAATGGCATATGTTCAAATACAGTATTTATTTCCAATCCTGAGAGTCTAATACTTCCAAACAAATGTCTTAAAAACAGCAATGGTTTCACCACAGTATCAAATGCTTGCAAACAAACCATTTCATCAAGTAGTTCACTGTTATGGAGCAGACCATTCTTTAACAGTTATAATAAAACATGGGATGAAGCAGATCAATTCTGCAAGGGGTTACAAGATGGCGGATATACTTGGAGATTACCAACAACTTCTGAAGTAAGTAATATATCTGGATTTTCAGGCGGTTTCAAAACTAATATAAACGAAATTGTAGATAAAGTCTGGACTTCAGGTGTAATAAACAGTACTTCTGCATATACTGTTAACACGCTTACAGGCAGTCCAATTTCTGAATTTAAAAATATCATTAATCCTTTTATTTGTGTTAGCAATTCACCTGCCAATGCTAACTATACCTGCACTGATTCTGATGGCAGAAACCTTAGTATAAAGGGGAGCACCACAAGCAATCTTCCAAGTTGGCAAGGAACTTATACTGACTCCTGTGTTATAGGAGACAATGCAACATCTACTATTGATGTTTCACTATGCATAGGGAATAAATGTCACATAAAAGAATGGACCTGCAGCAATGTCACTCCTAATGTTGAAATTATTAACTGCAATAACTGCAGGGATGGAGGCTGCCAGGATCCAGGATTATCATCCTCATCATCTTCAAGTTCTTCTTCTGGTGGATAATAAAAAATTTAATAACATTTTTCAATCAAACACATTGATTTTTAATATAATAGGACTGATTTAATCACTTTCTAAACATGAACAAATTAATTTCTTTTTCTATCATAACTATAATTTTATTTTCATTAATATTAGACTCAAAGGCACAACAGCTTGAGGATAAAGATTCAGACTGTATCCTATGCACTCAGATGGTACCAATGTGCAAACCAGACGAAAAACTGGTTTTACAAACATGCAAAAGATGTGCTCATTGTGAACCTGTAGAAGAAAAATCTGCCGAATGTGTAAAATGCAGGTTTAATTTTGACTGTATAACTGGCTGTGTATGTAAAAACGAATGCTGCACTGAGAGATCACTTAAAACCAAAGGCTTAAAGGCTATTCAGAAAATCATTGATAAAAAAGATTCCATACCTGGCTGTAAAAATCCATGTGGTATAAAATGCTGCAACCACAGACAAAAATGCATAGTAATAGACCAGTGCAAAGAAAGAAAAACAAAATGCAGCCTTCCTGTTCTTAAATATTGCAGCACTAAAGTTCCGGAACCTATAAACGGCAGACTTCATCCCTTATAGTTTATTGTTTTATATCCTTTATAACATCAGTGATGGTTTTACCAGATGTAGTAGGCACTGGCTTAAAATCAATGCCTGATGAACCATTAGCACCATATGAAATAATCCGAGTTAATGGACTTCCGCTTCTTATTTTTCTAACATTTTTAGGATCCTGATCATCTAAAGCACGTTTTTCAATCATATCTATATAATCAGGTCTCTCAGCATTTTTCCCATTTGAAACATATTTATTTTCACTTGCAGCTGGATCATATTTAAAAACAGTTTTTACACCACCTACACCTGCAACACAAAAAATAACAGGATCTGAAGGAGCAATCTCATCCCTTTCTAATGCTTCATGCCATGCAAGCGGTATAGCACCAGCACCTAGATTACCATGCCTTTTAAATGAAGCATTCCCAATTACATTTGGTTTTATATCTATTCCTGTACCCTCAAGAAAATATCTAACACCTCTATCAAGTGTTTTTTGACCTGTCTGAGGAAGAATAATTTTGGTACGGTCATCCACTGTTTCACCACTGTTCTCCAAAAAATCCTGCATCAGTAGTGGGAGCTCCCTGGAATCAATATCCCCAAGCAAATCCAAGCCTGTATCATTGTCCTGAAAATTATTTCTTAGCCTACTATTAAACCATCCGACTTCACTAGGATATATATGCCTGTGCACAAAAAGATCTGACTGCGATGTATCCACTGACATGTTTGAAAACGTAAATCCACCACTTTCAGCAGGTGTCCCATTTGATACAGACCTACCCTTTTCAAGATATATTCCAACAAACCCATCACCAAAAATAAAAGGTTCAATTCTGTTTTGAGGCAGTCGTAATCTGCTTGTAACATCACCTGCAAGGATCAAGACATTTTCCACTAATCCTTTTTCAAGCCAGGTACATGCATTCATTAGTGCATCTGCAGAACTTATACAAGCCATAGTACAGTTAACAAATTGTTTTGGTTTTATATCCAGGAGTTTTGCAACAGCTATTCCAGGAGATGGAAATACAAAATCAGAAGTATCAGAAGCATAAACAAGACCCTGGACTTTTGATGGATCAACTCCTGCTTTTTGTAGCGTTTTTTTACCTGCTTCAACAGCAAGATAAGTATTTGGGAATTTAACCGTTGGATCATTTAATATATTTCTTGTCTCAATCCCTACAACACGTTCGAGTTTCCCAATAAAAGCCCGCATTCTTCTAAGCTTTTTTGGAGCAAACACGCTTAAAGGGTATTTCTTAATCCCAAGCATTAAGTCAAAGACTTCTCTACCGGTTAAAAGATTTCCTTTTATACCGTTTTCTCCCGGCAAGGCCGCACTCATTGCTCGTATAGCTACTGTCATAAAGTTAAGCCCTTAAAAAGGTAAACAATACCTAAATTAATTGGTTTATTTAAATTAGGATAAATCTATCACAACAATTTTTAAATTTCAATAATTGATTATGTTATGAAAATCAAATCTCTGTTTTAATTCAATATCAGAAACATTTAAGCAAGATTTACACCTTTACATTTGTATGACCCAGGAATACAATAAACCCAACTCTTTAAAAATGCAGGTTGAAACAAAACATTCCAGAAGTGTTACCGAGGTCCCTCTGCGATCAGGAAGTGGGATGCTGAAAGAAATTCAGTCTCCTGACACTGGTGCACTAATTTTTGGTGCAAGCGGTGAAATGGGCAGTAAAATCACTTCTACATTTCCAAAAGCACATGTGCATACTACAATGCAAGATATTGATAAGGATAAGCTTGATCAAAGTAAAGCAGAAGCATACTCTACCTTAGGAAAAGGTGTAAAAGTAAGAAAAGTACCACACAGAGCCTGGGTAAAAATAAATACAGACGGCTTATTAGGAGAAACAATTGCATTCCCTGACAAAGGGAAAATCCCTTTTTCCCAGATAAATGAAGCACTTTCCAGATCACCTGCTGAAGCCAGGCAGATAGTTTCAAAATTTCTTGATACTGTGCTTGGTACTGATACTGATACCAGGAGAGATTACAGTAATCTGATGATGGTTCTTGAAGCTGGCCCTGAAATACTCCCTTTCAAGCAGAATGTTTTCAAATTTTTTGAACTTGCTTTATCAAATCCTAGCGCAGTATTAGCTACAAACACTTCATCTTTAAGCGTAGATGATATAGCAGCAAAACTTGAACATCCTGAAAGAGCAGTTGGGTTTCACTATTTTATTCCTGCACATATAAATCCGCTTATAGAAGTAATTGCAGGTTCCAAAACATCACCTGAAGTTATTGATGCTATGTGTGATCTTGCAATTGCAATGAATAAGAAACCAATCGTATGTAGAAAAGACAGACCTGGTGCAATTGCAAATAGAATTCTTGTAGGTGTTTTAAATGAGGCAGCTAAAATGTCTGATCAGGGAATAGCTTCACCTGATTTTATAGACAAAGTATTTCTTGAGACTTTTTATCCTGAACAGATACACATAAAAGCTAAAAAAGCACAGACACAATTTAAAGAAGCGCCAAAGCTTGCAAAATTTAAAGATGAAGCTAGAATCTACCAACAAATTGAAGAATGTGAAGCACAGAGAAATGATTCAGATTTAATGACTAAAAAACCAAATCTGAGAAACGAGCTCCTTGCAAAGAAACTTGAACTTCTAACAGAAGCATTTGGAGAATTAAGGCAAAAAGCTCTGTATGCAGGGATTGTTGAAAATCTTAGCGTATTAGGTTCATTCTTTACACCAGCAGAATCTGTTCCAAAGATAAAACAACTTGCTCAGGGACAGTTAAATATTATTGGGAAATATCTTCTAGAAGTAGAAAAATCTCCGGAAACATTACTTAAAACCGTAGAAGAAGTAACAGGATCAAAACTTGTAGCATATGAATTCCCAAGACCACCAAAAACAGAAAATAAACCTGGTGCCAGAGAGTTAATCAGAGACAGGCTGCTTGGTGCATACATAGCAATTGCTCAGGAAATTATAAAAGAAGATCTTACTTCACCTGGTGAGGTAGAGACTGCCTGCAAAGAAGGATTTAAATATAACTATGGACCATTAGAACTTGCCAGAAAGCTTGGTAGAGACAGAGTAAGGTACTTAACAAGTCTTGTAAATAAAGGACTGGATCAGTCAAGACCAACAGGCATAAGTAAACCAGGTGAGTTTATTGAACTTGGGAAAAATGATCTCTCAGGAGTTCAGGTCCATATAAGAGATGGGGTAGGATTTGTAACTTTGGGAAGACTACATATGCAGCAGCTTCAGATGATGCAAAATTCACTTGGTCCTGAAACACTCATTGCATTAAAAGATGCAGTTCATGAGCTTGAAGCAAAAGGAGTAAAAGCCATATGCTTCAAAAGTAATGGCGGGGGACCATTTAGTGCTGGTGCTGATTTGAACTACATAGCCAGTACAAAATGGAACATAAATAAATTAATTGAATACAGAAATCTTGGAAAAGAAGTAATGAACACCATTGCTAACTGTAAAGTACCAACAGTAGCACTTGTAGACGGTGCAGCAGTAGGCGGTGGACTAGAACTAACACTTGCATGTGACTACAGGGTGTTTACTGATCTTGCTGTAATTGCAATGCCTGAAGTAGCACTTGGGATTATTCCGGACTGGGGCGGAACAGAAAGACTCCCATCAATAGTAGGAAAAGAACTAGCAAAAAGACTTATCTGCACAGCCAGACTAAAAAATCTCGGGGAAAAACTTGGAGGAGAAGACTGTTACAGGGTAGGACTTGCAGATGCCTTTGTAACACAGGCAGAATTCCCACACATGATTACTGATTTAGTCGATGGTAAAGGTCCAATTGATATTACAAAGAAACCCAGACCAAAATTAAACCACAATAGAAAAACAGAAGAATATCCTGCACATATAGTAAAAAGATTTGAACTGGATCAAAGATACATACCAGGCAGAAGATGGTTTACAAGATTTGCAGAACTTCATGCTTTAAGATTAATTGATAATTCAGATGTGCCAGGATATGCTGAACAACATAATACCGATGAAGTATTCAAGCGATTAATAGGCTCGGGCAGGAATGTTTCAGATTACTATATAGAACCATATATAACACTAGTACAAAGTAGTGTATACCCTGTACTTGAAAGAACTGGTGAATTAGCTATGGGCTTATTAAAAAAGCTAACTGGTAAAGGCAGGAAATAACACTTCTTTTAAAGAAGTTCACTATTTTATAACTTATTAAATACCATTAACAAAAACCAATTTATTCTGTTATAAAATACTAACTAATATCTAATAGCTATGATTGATCCTTTAAGAAGTTCACAAACAGAACGTGCAGGTGATCCTGCAAATGTTTATCGATTATTATCAAGCCAGGCAAGAAAAGCGTTAGTTTTAAGATCCCCAAAATTATTTCCTGAAAATGATCAGCCTCTGGCAGACAGCTATCTGGAACATTTAATTCAAAGAAATATTATTGACAAGAACCACGGCAGTCTAAGAGGTCAGGTAATTGCGCGGGAAACCAGAGCACTGATTAATTCAATTTCTGAAACAGAAAGAAGAAAATTCTCAGAAGTGGTCAGAGCATTTGAACCAGAAAAAGAAATGCTAAAAGGCATGATAGTATCTGGTGGTGAAATAAGGGTAGTAACTGAATGTGGTACAGCCATGGTTATAAATACCATTGCAGAACTCCTTGGGATTACATACAGCAAAGATAACCAGACACCTGCTTTTAGTAATTTTTCCGGAGCATCTGCAGGTTCATTTATAGCAGCAGGCATGGCCTTCAGATCACCTAATGCCTCTGTTTTCAGGAGTTCAAGTGATACTAATTTTATAAGTTTTCATTACTCACCAGAAACTATTCAAAGATGGGCAAATAAATTCATTAGAAAAGGACTCCATCTGGCTAATGGAAATCTTGTAGATTCTGTAAGAGTAGAGCACCTGGCTGAACTAGGTTCAAATCTTCAGGTTCTTATAGGGGAATGGAAAAGAAAACTACCACCAGTTATGAGGACCCATCTCTTGCCAAGAGATTTTGAACAAAATTTCGGCATAAACCCGCAAAATATAGAAGTTAAAAAGCTAATCTGGGCTACTGCAAACCTACCATTTTTATTTTATTCACTAGGTGATTTGTTTGGTACTTGTGGGGACTGCTTTTTTGAAGATAGCAAGGGTAAAAAAAGGTATATTTTTGATCCGGGGTTTTTGGAAATGAATATGATGCCTCTACATCTACTGAGAGAGGAAGTTCAAAGATATAAGGAAGGCAAAATAGAAAAACCTGGATTATATTTTATCCTTGCAAATAAGAAAGTTGATGAATCAGAAATGCCATCAACATTATTTGGAAAACCAACATCAAAACTGTCCTACTGGGTTTATTCCAAAACTGTTGAAATGTTAGATTTAGCAGATAAATACATTACGGGACTTACTATAGATGAACTAAAAGAAGCAGGTGCTGACAGAGGTTATCTGTTAGCACATTGTCAGACAACTGACCCCCACACTGGAGCAGAGGCAAAATTAGGGCTTGGTGCATTTGATTCAACTGGATATACTCGAGAGACATTGATTTGTGCAAATATACCCACAGGAGATTTTAAGGATTTGGAATTTGAGCCGACGATTGATCAGCTCCACAGAAAATTTGTAGATCCACAATTTATCAGCTCAGGTGGAAAAGTCGGGAAAAATGCCTATAGATTATATCTGGATGATATAAACAGAGCTAGCGGAAAATCTACAGACAGTCATGTGCCATTATCAGGCGGTGAAATCGAAAAAACTGCTGCATCAAGACTTAGAATTGTCGGGAATGAATAAAAGAAACAAAAAAAAGCAACCTGTACAGGTTGCTTTTTTAAGTCTTATAAGTTCAAAAACTTAAAGATCGCAGGGTCTTACTGTGCTTCTGCCATTTTCTTTACAGCGATTCATTGCGCACTTTAAGATTTCTTCTACTTTTCCTGAAAGTGCTTCCACCAAATCACCATCACTTCGTAACTCTGCGTCTTTTATAAAGTCCTTGACTTTTGAACCAACGACTAAATTTTCTTTTGACATGGTATTCTCCTTCTTCTTTATTTCCTCTAATTCCTTGATAAAACAAGGAATTAGAAACTCCAAGCAAATATATTACCTATGAATAGTCAAATTTGCTAGTATTGTTTAAAATATTGATGAATTAAGGCAAACTAATTAATACAGTAAGTTAAAAAAACTACTAAAATTCGTTAAAATTCTATAGAATTCTGCTGTTTGGGGGTAGTAAAAAGGAATGGATGTAAAAAAACTTACAGAAGAAGATATAAAGCTTAACCTGAGCAAACTTAATGACTGGGAAATTAAGGATAAAAAATTACATAAGCTGTTTAAGTTTAAAACCTTTAACCAGGCATTTTCATTCATGACAGGTGTAGCTATGGTATGCGAAAAAATAAATCATCATCCTGAATGGTCTAATGTTTATGGAAACGTGGATGTCTATCTAACAACGCATAGAGTAGCAGGCATTACTGAGCTGGATTTTAAATTAGCACAAGAAATGGATGTCATTGCGAGGAGCCCATAAGGGCGACGAAGCAATCTCAAAACGTTAGGAGATTGCCACACCTCATTTTCCGCCCAGGCGGACCCGTCCTCTGGCGGGCATTCGGCTCGCAATGACGTTCACTCAGTATGCACTATCACCACAGCAAAACCATTATGTTTAATCCCATTAATTAGTTTTTTTGTTAGGTCATTTTTATTTTTTATACTTGTCTCTTCCAGGTATTGTATGTCTGCTGTTTCAAGAATCTTTCTGGCTGATATTTGTTTAATTGAATCATTAATTTTCATACCAATATGCGACTGTTTGCCAGTAGAAACAGCACCCTGATTATCAACCAAAAGCATTAGTATAGGATGATCTTTTGCTGCTGCTTCTAAAATCCCGGGCAATGAACTGTGGAAAAAATTTGAATCTCCCACATATGCAATCCCTTTAAAAGGCATTTTTGAATTAGATCTTTTATATGCTTCTATGCCACCAGCTAAATATGCAACACTACAACCCATTGTTGTTTCCATATGAAGCAAATCATCATACCCTGGTGTATCTGCAATCTGGCTTGGCTGACCTGCATCACCACAATATAGAGGTCTCACTCCTGTTTGTTTAACAGCTTCTCTTAAACAGTCAAGAAGAATTAAATAACCATCGTCTTTTTTCAATGCAGGTGCAATTGCAATTTGTTCATGAGGAGGAAATTTTTCTGGCGGTCTGTTTAACTTTAAAGCCTCGACTGAAAGCTTTAAATCGTTATCACGATATTCCCCGATTTGCCTGACAAACCCATTTAATTTACCTAGTATAGGAATATTGATTTTATTTCTGTGAGCACAATCTCTTATTAAGAGCTCCAGCAAAGGCTCACCCTGATCAACAATAAGCACCCTTTCTTTATTTTTTAAAAACTCAATTATTGTTTTTTCCGGGAGAGGATAAACAGTAACAAGTTTTAATAAAGAAACCCCGGAAACAAGATTTTCAAGCTCAAGCTGTGTTGCAGGAAACCCTGAAGCAATAATCCCCAGATTTCCAGAACCCTTCACAATATTTAAACCGATTTTTTCATATATTTGAACAATCTTTTTATGCTTCTCTAGGAGCTCTTCTCTATCCTCTTCAACAGTACTAAAAATAGATTTCCATTTGTCTAAAGCATCAAAAGGAATATCAACAACATTTTCTGCAAATGGAATGTTTACAGAAGTCAAGTCACCAGACCATTTTGAAAAGTTTGTTTTTAATGCTTTTCCTGTGGTTCTTATAAAGAATGGCAGTCTGAACATTTCCGAAAGTTCATATGCAGCTTTTACTGAATAAAAAGAAGTATAAGGATCATTTGGCTCAAAAAAAGGCAGCTCTGCATTAAAATAAATCCCTCTTGAATCTTCTTCATTCTGGGAATACCATGCAGAAGGATCATCGCCTATAAAAAATACAAGTCCCCTGTTTATTCCAATATGGTTTAAACAATAAAAATGATCACAAGCTACATTTGTGCCAACATCCTTAAATACCACAAGTGATCTTTCACATCCTATAACTGAACTGCCAAAAGCCTTTGCAGCTGCAACAAACTCGTTTGGAAGATAATCCTGAATATCAATTTCCTGTGCTTTTTCTTTAAGAAGATCAATGAGTAATGTTGCTGGTCTGCCAGGGTAGTTATAAACCACTTTTACATTTGATTGTTTAATTCCTTCTACAATTGCAGAAAGAACTGAATCAAAATAAGGCTTTTCAGTTTTTAAAGTTTGCTTACTCAAAAGTTCATAAGTCATTTTAGATGTTCTCCTATTTATTAAAGGAATATAAAAAACCAAATATCATTAATTAAAATCCTCTAATCAACACACAAATTTCATATAATTATCAACATTATAGAACATGTAAATACTCCTATTTAACTATTCTGACAAATGACTTAAATATAATAGTAAAGCTCATAGATATTTAATATTTTTATATCTTAAAAATCCATATTTATAAGTTTTTAAAATGACTGCTATTAGAGAAATAAAAGGCTCTTCTCCAAATCCAGTTCCAAGAAGTACTGTTAGACAACCTACAGGCTTTAGATGGGATACTTTTAAGGATATTGCAAGCATAGTTTGTTCTCGTGAATCAACATACAGAACAGCGCTTGATATTACAGCATTTGATATACCACTTATCTTTTCAGATTTATTCAGGAGCTTTAAAAAGACTATGGAATCAATGGTTGAAGGTCTATCCGGCACCGTATTTGTAGTAATATCTCCAATTTTAACAGGAGTTGTTGGAAAGTTTTTAAGCAAATTTATGCTTCCAAGGGATATGCAAAAAGATGCACTGCATTACTTAAGATTCAGCATGCCTGAACTAAGAGACTATGAAAAATTTAAACAAGCAAAAGGAAGAATAAGGGAAGAGGAAACAGAAGATAAAAGATTTTTATCATCACTATATCAAAGGGCACATGATCAAAAAAGAGCACAGAAATATAAATCCGAAGCAAAAGATATAGAAAAGTTTTGTGATGATTTCACACCAAACAAAGAAAAACTAGAGCAAATTTATAAATTAAAAAAAGCAACAATAATAGGCGAAAGTTTAATTGAAGGCGGATGGTGGGGAGGCTTTGGACTACTATTACGGGCATTCAGAAAGCATATTTTAAAAGAAGAAAGGTTCACAGGAACCATGGGTTATGCATCAGATGAAGAAAGCAGCTCACTTGGTGAATCTGGAGATTTATCATTTTTCCAGAAAGTAGTAGGTACAGGCGCTGTATTCTTATCACCAGTGATGAATACTATTTTGCTAAATAAGGTTGAAGATGATAAGGCTGTTAAAAAAAGTAAGTTCTTACAACTAGTAAAAGATCAGCTGGACATGACACATGGAGTTTATCCAAAACTTGGGCTTTTATTCACTCAAACAACAATACCAAAATGGATAGGCGTAATCACTACTTCGCAAGGCTGGTATGAAAGAATTGAACGTGTACTTAAGCTGTTTACCGTTATTCCTTCATGGTGGCTTGGACACAGGGTTACAAATGGACTCCTTGCAAAATATGCCGATAAAGAACTAAGCACCACACACAAAACCAAACCAGGTATTTTGGTTGAGAAAGAATATCTTGAGCCGGTAAAAGAAAATGATTCATTCATGACAAAGCTTGCAAAATGGTTCCCTGAACCAGCAAAAATACACCACATCATTAATCAAACAAAGCATGATAAAAAACTACAGGATAAAGCTGAAGATTTACATGCAAAATGTTTATATAAAGGATTTGCATTGCATTCAGCAATTGTATGGGTAATAAATATGGCTGTAAATTACATCACTAAATTAAGAGTACAAAGTGCATTAGGAAAATAACTTAGTTACTTCTTATCAATCTCATTCCAGTTGTGAAGTCTTGTATCCTGGAGTTTTATTTCTGTACCATTATTCAGATAGGTATAAGCAGACTTTGATTTATTTAACATTGATATAAACATATTCGCCCCAAAAATAATAATTAAAAAAATTATTACAATAAAAAAGCTCTTAAATAAACTACTCAGTTTCGAATATTTGAGAATTAAATTTTTAATGGTTCCGCTATTAAACATATTAAAAAGCTATTATAAGTATTATTTTGGCACATTGGATATAATAATTACCCTAAGAGGTTACAAAACCTCTTATATTAAAATAAATCCTATGGCTGGGTAGCTCAGTTGGTAAGAGCGATGGATTCATAACCCATAGGTCAGGAGTTCAAATCTCCTCCCAGCTAGTTTTGTTTAAACGCTCGTTTCGCACGAATGCTCAACTCGCTTAAAGTATAACGGCGCAATTTGATTGTTCCTCACAACCAAATTGCTTATCACCTAGTAAATCTTTATTAGGGTTCAAATCCGCCCCCGGCTAGGTATACAAGCGAAAAATGCTCGAAAGCAGCATTTTGAGCACAGTTAAATTAAGCCACTAAATAGCGAGGAGTCTGCGTAGCAGCGACGAAGCGTTATAAAAACAAACCCAAAGCTATATAAAACTTGGCAATTTTTTAAGCATCATATATAATTACAAGTTAAGTAAAAAAATAAATGCAAGTCCCACCTTTGACACTAGCAACAAGTGGTACGGCAGATCTTATGGTAAAAGGATCTGCCTGTGTTGACGATCAGGCAGACAGAAAAAAAACAACGGTAGAGCCTAAACCTCAAGTTGTCGAAAACAATCCACAAAATCTAAAACCTGATAATTCCGGTGTTTTAAAATTCCTGGGAAGAGCAGGAATAAAAACATTAAAAGCAGCAAAATGGACTCTTTTTAATCTTCACAATATTTTATTTTACGGTACAGCAGTTGGTACTGCATTAGTGTTTACTCCTGGCGGATGGAAAGGAGTAAATAATCTTCTCCAAACAGCAGGTTATGTACCAATACCTGCTATGGAAAGAAGCATAAATGAAAACAAATATGGTTATCCATATGACAGTTTTGTACAGAATTTTAATTCTTTTAGTGAAATTCATGAGGCAATTAAAGATGCAAATATTAATCCGCGAACTTTAGATTTAAATAATAATGGCTATATATTAGACACAAAAGAAGAAATAAATGAACTGATTTCCAGGTTGGAGAATGCGAGAAGAAGTACTTCAAATCAAAGTAATGCTTATATTTTTGAAGGTGCAATTTCAAAACTCAGAGACATAAATCACATCTCACAATTAATCTGGGGAGTAAATGGACCCAAAGCAGACAATATTTCACAAATGGGTGAACCTACATGCCAGACCATGTCTGCATTAAAAGGTTTATTCCTAACTGACCAAGGCACACAGTCAACAAAAGGAACACTTAGGGTTACAAAGTATAATCTCACACCTGGAAAGGACTTTCATATTGATACAACTGTAAGAATAAATGGAACCGATGTGGACATCCCTTTCAATGAATTAACAGTTGCACAAAGCCCTGCTGGCTATACTCCCTCACAATCCACAGACAATTCCCTTTATACAGGTATTTTAAGTCTTGCAGTTAAAAAATCATCTACTGACAGTATTCCAAACATGTGGCCTTCAAGTTCACTTGTTTTATTAACAGGCAGAGAATATTCCACTGTACCAATCATTGTTTTTTCAGACAGCGAACTTGATGATATTTTAAGTAATGCACCAAACACATTAATGACTGTTGCCGGGAATTTCTCACTACGTGACATCAACAATGGACTAAATTTCAGAAATGAAAACTGGATTGCACCAGAACCATCTACCGAAAAAGCAAACGAGTTTCTGACAAAAATATCTACACAAAGTCAACTAATACAAAATGGAACTCCAGATGCAAAATCTTCAGGGATACCTACTGTTCCAGTGTCTCTGCCAGGCACAGTTACACCTAATCTTGGAGAAAAACCCGCAAGCGATGTTCGTATGATTGCAGCATCTTCATTCCCGCCATCATCCCCATCTAATTCACCTGTAACAACTGCACCTGTACAGCCTCCACAAAGCACTGTTCTTGATGCCAGATATGTAAGCGAAGGTCATATGTATGTAGTTGAGGGCTATGACCGGGAAAAAGGAATATTAACAATTTCTGATTCTCATAGAACAAAAATTCAATTAACGAGAAATGAGGTCAGGGAAAAATTAATTGCAGTTGTTTTGCCAAATGATGATTTCAATTTCTTTGGTATAAAATCCTTTGCAGCTTATGGACTTTTAACATTAGCAGGACTGGGATATCACTTTGGAAAGAAAAAATTAAAAACCGGAGTTTTAGTTCTTATGGGAAAAAAGCCGGAATCTAAGCAAACATCTTAATCATACGATTTCCTTACAAAGCTCATACAATATTAGACTCTTTGAACATAAGCAATAAAGCAAAATCCTTGTAAAATAAAAAACAAGTTTTTATTTTATGCTTTTTACAAGGGCTATAAGCGCACAGCCAAAGCCACCTGTACCTACTCGTACTGGTGAGAAAAGTATATTGCCATCAAACGGTACAGAAGTTAAAAAACACAAAGAAGCACCAAAACGAAAAACTTTAAGAAAGATTGGCAATGGAATAATAAATGTTTCTAAAACACTTTTAACCCTAGGAATATTTGCTTACCTAGCAATGTTTAAAGTACCTGGCACCCAAAAAGCAATAAATGAATATAACAGACTTTTAAATAATCAACCTAAACCTTGTGCCTTAAAGCCTGCAGAAGAACATTTAGGCAATTTAACTATTGATCACTTTGTCGCTAACTATCCAATTGAAAGAATACTAAAAGTAGTTGAACAAGAAAAAATAAATCCAGAAAAGCTTAATACGAATAAAAACGAATTCCTCTTTGACGAATCAATAGAAATAAAAGCATTAATAGACGAGCTAAAATCAAAAGATAAAAATAAATTTGAAGAGGAGATTAAATTACTTGAAGAGATTAATGTCACTAGCCAGTTAATTTGGGGAGTAAGCAGACCAAGTGCTTACAACACAGATCAAGGCGGAAAAGAAAACTGTCAGGTAATGTCAGCAATTCAAGGGCAATGGCTAACAGAAAGGAATACTCAGAATACGAGAGGAAGAGTTACAGTAACATTTTTTAATCCATCAAAAGAAGCTTTAAGGATTGATACAGTTGTAGAAATAAATGGAAATAAAATCTCTGTCCCATTTGAAGAGCTTGTAAAATGGATGAGTCCAAGTGGAACTTTACCCTCATATTCAACAGATAATTCACTTTCTACTCCAATACTCACTTATGCTATTGAAAAAGAATTAGAAAAATACGGCGGAGTACCAAATAAATACAGCTCAGCACCAGCTACATTAATTACCGGGAATGACTATTGTTCAATGTTTTTAACTTCATTATCAGATGATGAACTTATAAATATATTAAGCAAAGCACCTCAAACACCTACACATATAAGCACATATAAATATTTGCCTAAAGATTACACAGCTAAAAATTTAATGGAGAGAAAATGGATAGACTTTCAAAACATCTTAGGCTTATCAACCGATGAAGAAGTAAAACAACAAAGCACCTCAATAAACAGAAACCCTCCTGATATCCAAAAATTTAAAGGGCAATTTTTTGTCAGAACCACAAGCAATTATTTAGAACAAATTAATTCAGGTAAATTTACTTATGAGCCATTAAGAAGAAGCAAGACTGATCTTTCAGAAATTCTTTCTTACCATTCATATACGGTAAAAGAATTCAAAAAAGTAAACGGAGAGTACATAACTACTCTAATAGACTCTAATCGTATGGAATTTGATTTGACACTGTCAGAATTAAGAAGCTATGGAAGAAAAATTACAAGTGAAAGTCAAGATTTGCCCACTATTGGTGAAGAAGGTTTTCAATCCACATTAATATCACTAGCATTAATAATTGCTATATTAGCTGCTGCACACAAACTAAACATAACTATAAATCCAAACTATAAAAGCACTTTAGTAAAAGTTGCTAAAACATTAACAAGCAAACTAAGACATAAAACTTAATTTTTAATTCTAACTTCAATAACTTTTGCTAACTCACGACCAATTGCAATCTGTTGTTGATTTTTCTGAACAACTACTGGTCCACCCGGAAGTTTATTTATTATCTCTACAGTCTCACCATCTTCAATACCAAACCTTAGTGCATCATTGAGAAGTTTTTCCTCGCTTATTCTTACTATTACAAGAGATACTTTAGATGGAGCTTCAATCAGGTTCATAAAATGAATTATACAAACAAAATATAGTGTCATTGCAGGAAGGAACCTCAAATAACTACACAATTCATCAAATTAGTACGATATTGTATAATTATCGTTGCCTTTATAAAATGACGGCAAAATGATCGCGGAGTAGAGCAGCCTGGTAGCTCGTTGGGCTCATAACCCAAAGGTCGGTGGTTCAAATCCACCCTCCGCAAGATCAGTGAAAAGCGGTAAGTGAACTTGTTGCTTACCGCTTTTTTATTTACAATAATAACTTTTTGATTAAAATTGCTCTTAAAAATTTTATACTAATGAAATGAAGAAACCAACAATAGTTTTTTTACTCTTATCTCTTTTTATTAGCTTATTGTTTACTTGTCAGTCATCCATAGCCATAACAAAGCAAAATGAATTAGAAATCACAAACAATGATGAGGAAAAAGAGCTTTTATTCATATCTTTGCCTAAAGAACTTAAAAGGACAATTGGTAGAGATTCAATAACAAAAGACAAAGTATGGATATTGAAAAATAAAAAAGATTTAAATAAAACTTACTCGATTTTTAAAGATTCTATAAAACTTATTAATTCAAATAGAATTCTAATTGATTTGTCAGATTTATACCCATTGTCATCAGGCATTTATTTCCTTGAATTTAAAAACAAAAAAATCACTATAAACACAGAACCTTTTATTATAAATCTAAATGATATTTCAACATTGGCAGCTAACCTTGCTATTAATAACGGAACTATAAAAAATAATTTTTCTTTCAACAACTCTTCTCTAAGCACCAGAAAACTATTTAAAGAAGATGAGAGCATCTGTAATTTAAATTCATTTAAAGACAAGTGCGAAGAAAATCTTTCAAAACTTGGTAATGAAATCAAGGTTTTTATTTCAAATCCTTCATGTAACATAGCAGAAGAAATTAAAGCAATTATCTTAGAATCAGAAGATTCTGTTATAGGAAAACTTTTCTGCGAATATAATACTATCTGTAAGCTTGATCAAATATCCACTTCTGACAAGCCTTGTAAATGTGGCAGCTTTGCTCAAGTCATGAAAAACTCTCTTGGTACACTTACCGGAGCTTGTTACTGTCCAAATAAAAATGGTGAATCTTACTCCTATTCTGAAACTGGCAATTGCATTAAATCTCTTAATATTTGTCCTTCTGGTAAGGCTTCTACTCCAAATGAACCTTGCAATTGTACCTCTGGTGCTAAACTCGTTGAAATTAAAGACTCTAAACTTAAAGAATCTCTTTGTGAATGTCCAGGTAACAAAACTTACACAGGTGAATCTGGTTGCAAAAATATTTGTAAGCCAGGTCAAAAAGCTGTATCATTCAATAACTGTGAATGCGGTGAAGGAGCTTCTACTGATCTTTCTTTTGGTTGTGTTTGTCCTCTAAAAGATGGTGTTGCTCAGCAATATTCTCAATCTGGTTGCTTCTTTGCTACTAAGACTTGTGGAACTGATGAAATATCTTCTCTTATTGATCCCTGTAATTGTAAAGCACCTGCTCAACTTATTAAAGCTGATCCTAAAGTTTCTAATGACTTTATCTGTCAATGTCCTGATAATAAATTCTATGAAGGTAAAAAATTTGGATGCACTGACCCTATCTGCAAACCGGAGCAAATATCTACTTCTGACAAGCCTTGTAAATGTGGCAGCTTTGCTCAAGTTATGAAAAACTCTCTTGGTACACTTACCGGAGCTTGTTACTGTCCAAATAAAAATAGTGAATCTTACTCTTATTCTGAAACTGGCAGTTGCATTAAATCTCTTAATATCTGTCCTGTTGGTATAGCTTCTACTCCAAATAAACCTTGCAATTGTTCCTCTCCTGCCAAACTTACTGAAATTAAAGACTCAAAACTTAAAGAATCTATTTGTGAATGTTCAGGTGGAAAAACTTATGCTGGCAAATCTGGTTGCAAAAATATTTGTAAGCCAGAACAAAAAGCTGTATCATTCAATAACTGTGAATGTGCTGAAGGAGCTTCTACTGATCTTTCTTTTGGTTGTGTTTGTCCTCTAAAAGATGGTGTCGCTCAGCAATATTCTCAATTTGGTTGCTTCTTTGCTACTAAGACTTGTGGAATTGATGAAATATCTTCTCTTACTGATCCCTGCAATTGCAAAGACCCTGCAAAACTTGTACCTGTTGTTGGAAAAGCAAACAGCTTTTCTTGTCAATGTCCTAATGGAGGATCATATAAAGGTAAGGAAGGTTGTACAAACTCAGCAAATATTTGCGAAACTGGACAAGTTTCTACAAATGACAAACCTTGCACATGTGCAGATGGAGCTCAATTAAGTGACTTTAATGGTGCTTGTTTTTGTGCAGCAGGTTTTACATATACCACAAAAGGATGTACTGAAAATAAATTATGTCAACAGAATGAAAAAGTTGTAGAAAATAAGTGCAATTGTATTGAACCTGCTTTTGTAAATGAAATTGGTCTTTGTGATTGCGAGCCAGGACAAATTTATACGGACAATAATGGGTGTATTAATCCTGGAATTCCTATTTGTAAGAATGGACAAAAAGCAACCAAGGAGAATCTTTGCGTTTGTGCTAATGGTGCGGCTTTTAATGAAAACACTATATGCTTTTGTCTTGTTGGTAAAAACTATTCAGAAAATGGTTGTTCTCCATAAAAAGATTCATCCACAATGATTACATATTTCAGACAAGCGTAATATATATTCTTGTTAAATGGCTCTCTATCCAACCAATCTATAGTCTACAATCTTATGCGTCCAGGTCAAATGCCGTTCTCCGCAATTTAACCGCAATGCACTTGAACGTAAACCAAAAGCCCCATTTCTGAGGCTTTTTTATTCGTTTTATCTAGATGATAAAAAAATATCTTTAAATATCCACCATGAAAAAAGAGAGCATTACAAAATTACATAAAAGTTTTGAAGAAGCCGCTTATCAAGAAGATGGTGTTGAATATTGGATAGCTAGAAAGCTTCAATCCTTGTTAGATTACACTGAATAGCGTAATTTTGTACAAGTAATTGAAAAAGCAAAGATTGCTTGTGAAACCGCTGATCAGGCAGTGTCCCATCATTTTGTTGGCGTCAACAAAACGATACCAATGCCTAAAGAAGCCTCTAAAGAAATATATGACATAATGCTAACTAGATATGCTTGTTATTTAATAGCACAAAACGGAGATCCAAGAAAAGAGCAAATTGCTTTTGCCCAAAGCTACTTTGCTATACAAACCCGTAAGCAGGAAATTTTAGAAAAAAGAATAGAGCTGATAGAACGCTTACAAGCACGAGAAAAACTCACAGCTACTGAAAGTGAATTATCTAGAACCATCTATGAAAAAGGAGTTGATGGTCAGGGTTTTGGACGAATTAGAAGTAAAGGAGATCAAATATTATTTGGTGGAAATACTACGTTACAAATGAAGGAAAAATTAGGGATTCCTAAAAAAAGACCACTTGCTGATTTCCTTCCAACAATAACAATAAAAGCTAAAGACCTTGCAACAGAAATTACAAACTTTAATGTTAAAAAAGCAGATCTTAAAGGTGAAGATCAAATAACTGGAGAGCATATTTAAAACAATCAAGAGGTTAGAAACTTGTTAGGTAAAAATGGTATCGTCCCCGAAAATCTACCACCTGAAGAAGATCTTAAAAAGTTAGAACGTAAGGTAAGAACAGATGATAAGAAGATACCCACCAATACCAAAGCACTTAAAGAGAAGAAGAGTGATAAGTCTTAAATCGTGGTATAACTATTACTATGCAGAGGCAGCAAATCTATGATCTCTAATCTTATACGTCCAGGTCAAATGCCGTCCTCCGCAAGTTTTGGATCTACACCAGTGGAGATTTCGCTAACTAATGAAACCATTTAAAAATAATGTAGTTGTACAAGAAATTAAAAAAAATACAACTAGTAAGAAATGGACAAACGGTACAAAGTCAAAAAGTACTAACCTGGTTTCAACAATTAGTAAGAAAAATAATCAACAACATTTTCCTATTGTTGGAATCGGTGCATCAGCTGGGGGGCTGGAAGCAACTGAGGAATTATTCAAGTACCTACCTCCAAAAACAAACATGGCATTTGTATTAGTTCAACACCTAGATCCTCATCATGAGAGCATGTTAATTGATATTCTTTACTAGAAAAACTAAAATGGTAGTTGAAGAAGCAAAAAACAATACACCTACAAATCCTGGTCATATTTATGTTATTGCACCAAATACAACTTTATCCATCTCAGACAATATCCTGAAAGTCTCTAAAAGATTAAAAAAAGCAGAACGTCACATGCCTATTGATCATTTCTTTAGTTCTCTTGCAAAAGACCAAGGACCTAGAGCAATTGGTGTAATCCTTTCTGGAAATGCATCAGATGGTACATTAGGTTTAAAAGCTATTAAATCTGAAGGCGGGATAACTATTAGTCAAAGTGAAGAAACAGCAAAACATAGTGGAATGCCTCACAGTGCAATTGTTTCTGGTTGTGTAGATTTTATATTACCACCAGAAAAAATAGCTAGTGAATTAGTAAAAATTAGCAACCATCCTTATGTAAACGGTATGTCAAGTACCCCTGTTTATATAGGAGCTACTCCAAATATTAAACCCAAGGACCAGACAATATTTAGTAGAATCTTAGCTCTTTTATATAACAAAATAGGTGTTGATTTTACATATTACAAGAAACCTACAATTGTTAGGCGACTCTCGCGGCGAATGGTATTACTTAAAATAAATAACTTAAAGAAATATCATGAGTACCTTCATAATAATCCAAGTGAAATTGTGGATCTTTATAAGGATATAACTATTCATGTTACTAGTTTTTTCCGTGATCCAGGACTGTTTAAAGTTTTAAAAAATAAGATATTTCCACAAATTATAGAAAATAATCCACCTAATTCCCCTATTAGAATTTGGGTGCCTGGATGTTCAAGTGGAGAAGAACCATACTCTATTGCAATAAGCTTGCTTGAGTTTTTAAAAGATAAAGCTAGTAAAAGACCAATTCAAATCTTTGGTAGTGATATTGATGAAGACTTAGTTGAAAAAGCTAGAAAAGGAATCTATTTACAAAACATTAAAAAAAACGTTACAGCAGAGCAGCTAAAACAATACTTTGTTAAAGCAAATAATGGAGATTACCAGATAAGCAAATCTATAAGGGACTTATGTGTGTTTGCAAAGCATGACGTAACAAAAGATCCACCATTTTCTAAAGTTGACTTAATTAGTTGCCGTAATATTCTTATTTATTTTGAAAGTGCCCTGCAAAAAAAAGTAATACCAACATTTCATTATGCTTTAAATCCAAATGGTTTTCTTGTTCTTGGACCATCAGAGACTATTAACTCACCTGTAGAAAAGTTTAACTTGGTAGATAAAAAACAAAAGATTTACTCTAAGAAAATGGGAATTGAAACATACATTCATGGAACTAATTTCTTAGGCTTTGTTCCAAGAGAATTAAAGAAAGTCTCTGAAAGAGAGTTAACTTTACCTGTTAAACAGATGGGTGTAGTTGATATTCAAAAAGAGTGTGAACGCTTAATATTAAATAAATATGCTCCAGCAGCTGTACTTGTAAATAGTGATCTGGAAATTATTCATTTTCAAGGTAAAACCAGCTCTTACCTTGAGCCTTCTTCTGGCAGAGCTAGTTTCCAACTTATGAATATGGCAAAAGAAGGTTTAAAGATGGAGCTTAGACAAGCAGTGTCTAAAGCAATGAAAAAGAACATAATAGTTAAAAAAGAAGGAATATATATAGATCAAAATGGAAAATCAAAGGAAGTTAATATTGAAGTAAACCCTCTTAAAGATCCAGTTTCAAAAGAACGTTGCCTTTTAGTTATATTTGAAGATGCTACTTCTCATAAGAAAGAAAAAAGGGAAACTGAATATAAGATAACTAAACCTACTAAAGTTACAAAAAAAGAAGAATCACGTCGTAATATTGCTCTTACTAAAGAACTTTCTGCTACCAAAGAATATTTGCAGTCAATAGTAGAACAACAAGAAACCTCTAATGAAGAACTGAAATCCGCAAATGAAGAAATACTATCAAGTAATGAAGAGTTGCAAAGTACAAATGAAGAATTAGAAACTGCAAAAGAAGAACTACAGTCCACAAATGAAGAACTCACCACATTAAATGAAGAATTGCAAAATAGAAATGAAACGCTTACAAGCTTAAGTAACGATTTAAATAATGTTTTAAGCAATACTAACATTGCCATACTGATACTTGGGAGTGATTTAAGTATAAGACGTTTTACTCCTGCTGCAGAGAAGATATTTAATCTTATACCTGGTGATATTGGTCGCTCAATTACTAATATTAAAACCAAAATCAACCTTTTTAATACCAATATTGAGGCAAAGGTCACAGAAGTGTTTGATACTCTTAAACCAATTGAAGAAGAAGTTCAAGACAGTACAGATAAATGGTATAGCTTGCGAATAAAGCCATACCGAACAAGTGACAATAAAATAGATGGCGTAGTGATTACACTAATTGACATACAATTACTTAAAGAAACTGAGAATATTCTCCAAGAATCTCTTTCATATTCTAATAGTATATTAGAGACTATTAAAGATCCTTTTATAATTTTAGACAAAGACTTAAGAACAGTTTCAGCAAATAATAGTTTTTATACAACTTTTAAAGTCACACAAAAAGAAACAGAAAACAAGTTGATTTATGAGCTTGGAAATAAGCAATGGAACATTCCAAGACTAAAAGAACTATTAGAAAAAATCTTACAAAACAAGACTGTGTTTAATAACTATGAAATAGGACATAACTTTGAGTCACTTGGATATAGAACTATGTTACTTAATGCACGTCAAGTCTTTAGCAAAGGTCTTGGTAAAGAACTTATCATTCTTGCTATTGAAGATATTACTGAAAGAAAAGAACTTGAAGAAGAATTAAAAAGGTCAAATGAAGAATTAGAATATCTAGCCTATTTAGCTTCTCATGACTTGCAAGAACCTCTTAGAATGATTTCAAGTTATGCCCAGCTTTTAGAAAAGCGTTACTCTGAAAAGCTTGATAAAGATGCAAAAGAGTTTATAGGTTTTATGGTTGGTGGTGTAAATAACATGAAAACACTTATTAATGATTTACTAGAATATTCAAGGGTTGGAGTCAAGGAGAAATCAATAGAGGAATTCGATTGTAATGAAGTCATTAATACAGTACTTAAAACTATTACAAATAGAATTAGTGAAACTAATTCTAAAGTAACCCATGGTTCTTTGCCAAAAGTAGAAGGAGATAAACAACAATTTATACAACTCTTTCAAAACCTAATCTTAAATTCAATTAAATATAAAAGTGAAAATCCTCCTTGTATTCATATCTCTTCAACAAGTAGAGGTAATGAATGGTTATTTTCAGTAAAAGACAATGGAATTGGGATTGCAAAAGAACACCAAGAACGCATATTTAAAATGTTTCAAAGGTTACATACTAAAAGTGAATATGACGGAACAGGGATAGGACTTGCTATTTGTAAAAAAATTGTTGAAAGGCATGATGGAAAAATTTGGGTTGAATCAGAAGAAGGAAAAGGTTCAACTTTTTACTTCACAATTCCACAACACGTATATGGGGGGGGCAGAAAAGAAAATGAATAACGACAATAACAATAAAAGTAAAAAGAAAAGACAAATAGAAATTCTACTTGTAGAAGATAATCCAGGTGATATCAGGCTTTTAAAAGAAGCTTTAAAAGAAGGCAAGATTATAAAAAATTTAAACATAGTCAATGATGGAGAAGAAGCACTAAATTATTTGCACAAACAAGGTAGATTTCTTAATTCATCTAGTCCAGATCTAATATTACTGGATTTAAATTTACCCAAAAAAGATGGTCGTGAACTATTGAAAGAAATAAAACAAGACGACTTGCTTAAGAAGATCCCTGTAATAATTTTAACCTCTTCAACAGTAGAGAAAGATATTATAGAGGCTTACAATGACCATGCCACCTGCTACATAGTAAAACCATACCTACTCGATGAGGTTTTAAATTTAACAAAAAAAATTGAAGATTTTTGGTTTGATTTTAGTCTTGTAAAGTTACCGCCAAATGAACAATAACACTATAAAAATCCTTTTGGTTGAAGATAATCTTGGAGATGCAAGGTTAATTCAAGAAATATTTAAAGAAGAAAAAAAACCAAAATTTGAAATTACACAGATAGATAGAATTAGTGAGGCGATGAAATGTCTTGAAGAAACTAATTTTGATGTTATTCTTTTAGATCTTTCATTGCCAGATAGTAATGGAATTGATACCTTTAGAAAAGTAAAAGCACAAAAGTCAGATCTGCCAATTGTTTTATTAACAGGGCTTGATGATGAAGCATTAGCTATTAAATGTGTTCAAGAAGGTGCTCAAGATTATCTGGTAAAAGGACAAATAAATAACAAAGCTCTTCTTAAATCTATCCGTTATGCAATAGAAAGACATTACAAAACTAGTGAAGAAGCTCAAAGAAAAGATGGAGTTATAAAAAGCAAGTTGGCAGAATATAAAATTACAGAAAGAGAAAAAGGAATTTTATTACTTGTTGCTCTTGGTAAATCTAATGAAGAAATATCAGAAGAATTACACTTAAGTCTTTCTACAATTAAAAATCACATGGGTAAGATATTTGCAAAACTACGGATTGATAACAGATCCCAAGCCACAGCATTTGCAGTTCAATTAGGACTATTAAAACAAGAAACAACAGAAACCCACTAAGCAATTATTTCTTATATACATCAACTTTTACTAGCATAGTACTAAAGTACAATCCAAAGGTACTGTCTAATAGCACTAGTGCTTGAGCACAGAGATTTTCAAGGCTAAAGATAACTCTAATAGATTAAAAGTATTAGCACCTATAACTTAAGTAGAGAGTCCTAGCGAAATGAAAACCCAATTAAAAAACCTAGAAAATATATGTCTCTTTAATGAGAAAAGATGGCTACAAATAGTAATGATATTTGTAGCTTTTTTTATTTCAGCAGTAAATATAAATCCAGCAAGTGCAAATCCCCAAGGAACAACCACAGTAGTTTACCTTGCACCGGGTGAAGAGCTTCATTCAAAAGATCCAAATTCTTTATCTGTTGAAGATGGTGTTATTTCAATAATTCTACAAGATGGTTTAAGAATTTCATTTGATTTTAGTGGAAAGGAAATTAACTAGGAAGAAGAAAAATGATTACTAAAGAAAGACTAATTCAACTAGTTGTAACCCTATTAGTTCTATGTCTTATATTTCCTTTATTTGTTATTTCACAAGACACTAATACTATTGATTCAAGAGAGGATTTATACCTTACTTTTAAATACATGAGAGCAAAGGAAAAACTCACTATTTTCAATCATGGAGAAAAACTCTTTGTAATTGAAATGGAAGGAAGAAATTTTGATATTCATGAGTTTATTGAAAATTTAAAGAAAAGACTAGAAAGCGGAGAAATATCATATTTTAAAGATTTTAATCGCCCCTTAGATATAAGAAGAATACAAGATGATTCTAAAAGAAATTACAGAAAAGTAAAAAAAGAAAAACCTGAAAAGACATTGAAAGAACAGATAGTAGTTAAAGAATGGGATGGAGGCGGCTCAACAAATAACTGGTCTGATGCACAAAACTGGTTAGATAATACCTTGCCGACTGCATTTGACATTGCCACTTTTAAAAACACTTCTACAAAAAATTGCACTATTGATACAAGCATTAATGTAAGCGGCATATTAATTGATAGCAGCTATACTGGAACTATTACACAAAACTCAGGCAGTACAATAACCTTAGGCAGTAACGGACTGGAACACAAAAATGGCACCTTAGTTTTAAGTGGCGCTGTTAATCTTGCTGGTCCGTGGCTATATGTTGGTGGGACTATAACACCAGGTAATAGCACTGTTACCTTTGGGAATTTTGACAATGGTTCCATTTCTGGTTCTTTTACACTTAACAATGTAACTTTTAATACTAATTCATCTTCAACGCGTACCTGGGAAATTCAAAATACACTCACTGTAAATGGAACTTTAACACTGGATAATTCAAGCACAGGTCCAATACAACTAAGGACTGGTACAATTGCTGCAAAAGGAAACATAACGGTTGACAGTAACAATTACAATTTTGGAACGAGTACGAGCAGCGCAACAATACTTATCAACGGGACAGGAGATCAGGCATTCACAGGAAGTGCTACAAGAACTGCTGGCTCACTCCCTAAAATAAACATCAATAAATCAAGCGGGACTTTAACATTATCAGGAACTATCAGAGCTGAAGAAAACTGGACATATACTCTTGGCACGGTCAGTCCTGGATCAAGCACAGTAGTTTTTGCAGGAACAAACAATACTTCTATAAATGTAACTGGAAGCTCACATACACTTGGTAATGTTATTTTTGATACAAATTACAACGGGTCAAAAGACTGGACTATTACATCAGGCACCACCTTAATAGCATCAGGAGCACTTACAATTGATAATTCAAATACAGGTACAATGAGGCTCTTAACTGGTGGTATTGGTGCACAGGGAGATGTAACTTTTGATAACACTGTTAGCGGTAACTCGGCTACTACACTTTCTGGGACAAATAGTCAAACATTAAATATACAAAGTTTGCCAACCGGCACTTTTACAATAAACAAATCCTCCGGTACTGTAACACTTGCAAATAATTTTTTACTGAATAACCAGCAGGATCTGACTATTACAAGCGGCACTTTAGATCAAGGAGCTTCTTATAACATAACTACAAACCAGGCAAGAATAACAATTGGTGCAAGCGGGACATTAAAAAACCAGGGCACAGGCGATATTACTTTAGGTGACAAGTCAGGAGGAGATGATTTAGTTAACAGTGGAACAATTGACTTTGATGGTGGAGGCACAGGAGAAAGTAGTCCAGATCCTATACTTATCCGTTCCAGTACTAATGGACAGCAAAGAGTCTGGTCTGGCACTGGTACATATTCTATAAAGGATATTGATTTAAAAGATCAAAACAAGTCTGGCACAGTAGTTACAGTCTTATCATCTACTAACAACGGAAATAATTCAGGATTTAATTTTAATTTGCCGGCAATACCCTCTGTAAGTTCAGCAACAATAGCTGGATCAAATGCAGGTACAGGTGGCTCATATTCACTTAATTCAGGACAAGCATTATCTATTAACTTTACAGCAAGTGATGCAGATAGCCCAGATACAGTAACACTATCAACACCAACTGCCCCTACTGTAGGAACTTTTACAGCAGGAATGGCAGCAAATCCGGGCACAGGGACATATTCATTTACTCCTGACTCATCTCATATAGGAATGACTTATACCTTTACTGTACGGGCTACTGACAATAATAGTGCACCAAGCAGTAGTGATCTAACAATAACAGTTAATGTGATAAACAATGCTCCTGTAACTCCAATTATAAGTTCAGCAACAATAGCTGGATCAAGTGCAGGTACAGGTGGCTCATATTCACTTAATTCAGGACAAGCATTATCTATTAACTTTACAGCAAGTGATGCAGATAGCCCAGATACAGTAACACTATCAACACCAACTGCCCCTACTGTAGGAACTTTTACAGCAGGAATGGCAGCAAATCCGGGCACAGGGACATATTCATTTACTCCTGACTCATCTCATATAGGAATGACTTATACCTTTACTGTACGGGCTACTGACAATAATAATGTAAACTCAAGTTCAGATCTTTCAATATCTATAACACCAGTACCACCACCACCTCCTCCTCCAGCCTGTAATCTACATACCCAATGCGGAGTATTGTGCTGTATTAAAGGTTGTTGTCCAACAAATCCAGGAACATGCATTGATTTTTCTAATTGCCTGCCACTAACTGAACCAGTAGTTGAACCAAAACCAACTCCAAAACCAATCCCTGAAGAAAAACCAACTCCAACTCCAAAACCAACTCCAAAACCAACCCCTCCTCCTAAGCCAGTGGAACCAGAAAAACCTAAAGAACCTCCAGTAGTTGATGCACTGTTCCCAGAAGCAGTTAGACCAACAAACACAAAAGGATCTAAAGGAAAACCACCAGTTGAACAGCCACAGATTAGTAATCTAGTACAAGCAGGCTCACCAATTAATTTTGCAATACCCATGGATTTAGTTTCCAAAGTACTTCAAAGACATCCACTAGATAGTACTGTCCCAGCTGCATTTGTAACAATTATTGATTTAAATAACATTGAATATCAAGTAAAAGTTAATCATTTAATTCATGATGATCTTACTAAGAGCCTAATAGTACAAACTGATATAGTCCCTGAAGAAGTTTCAAATGGTCCAGGTGCATTAATTTTATCTATTAGTGGAATACAAATAGCAAGAATAAATGTAACTATAAGTAATAAGTTTCAACTAGAAGAAAGTCGAAATAAAAGACCTGTTATTGATTCTGTGAAAATTGTACGAGTTAAAAAAATATTGAGATTAAAGATTCTAGGTTCAAACTTTACAGGTAAAAACACTTCAATATCCTTGCTTCCTGATACAGGATTAGAACTTAAAAATTTAGTTTTTTCAAAAGGTAAAAAACACATATTAGCTACGTGGAAAATAATTGATGAAACCATAGAAGGAAGCCGTTCATTGGGTATTATAAATCCATTTGGACAAACGTTTACGACTATAGAAATATCATTAAATCAAGGAGGTAAAAAGTGAAAGAAGTAATTCAATGGGCAATGGGTAAATTTTAACTGTGAGGTATAAAAATGCAAGTAATTCAAGAAAAAACTGGTACAAGAAGTAGCTCTCTAAAAATTCTTCTCATTGAAGACAATCCTCATGATAGCCGTTTAATAAAAGAACTTCTTAAGGAAAATAACAATGAGAATATTGACTTAACTCAAGTCTCATACATCTCGAAAGCAATAGAATTATTAAAAAAAGAACGTTTTGATGTTATTTTACTAGATTTATTTCTCCCTGATAGTGAAGGAATTACTTCTTTTGAAAGAATTCATTTTCATTGCTCTTATTGTCCTATAATCATAATTTCAGGTGTAAAAAGTTTATCAATAAAAAACTCTTCCTCACTTAAAGCTATCTATGAAGGTGCACAGGACTATATAGAAAAAGATGGGATTGATGCAGAAAAGTTAATTAGAGCTATTTACTTTGCAATTGGCAGACAAAAGATCTTAAAAGATTTGGAATGTCATCCAATTAAATTTGAGAAACCAAATACTAAAGATACAAAACCTATCGCCATAAACTTGTCTCTTAAACTAGCTCAAGGTATTATCATTGTAGATAAAAACGGGGTTGTTCTATCAGTAAACAAGGAAGCGAAATATATTTTTGAAAAAAGCAATGGAGAGTTAATCGGTTCAAAAATATCCATTCCACTAAAATCAAACAAATCCTTTCTTGTAGAACTAAGCACTAACAATGAAACTAAAGAATTCATAACTCATATAAATGAAACAATTTGGGAATCTAATTTGGCATATTCAATAACATTTAGAGAGATTCCGAGTGGGCCAAACCAGCAGTTTAGTTAGTACAGTTAGGCTTTTAGAAGCAAACCAAGGAGGTAAAAAGTGAAAGTGAGAAGTAAAATTATAAAAGCTAGATTTTATAGTGTTTCTAAAAGGAGGTGGTGGAATTAGTAGCTAGGACCCCATTGTGTGGGTTTACAATGAGTCCAGAGGGCGGCATCAGCGATAGTTGATGCCGCTTTTTCTTTATCTCATAACGTCAGAAGATCCTTCGGCTCGCAATGACGTAACAAACTTTCTAGAAATAAGATCAAGCATTTATACTGTATTATTTTCAGGGGAATTACTAAAGTAAATTCTTAGGACATCCTTGCGGGTGGTTACTAAGAATTTTTTCCTGTTCAACGCGCAAAGCTGAACCTAGCAAATTCAATCGGGCATTGGATTTGGAGTATTGGGTGGTAATACTTGATTTACGAACCCATGCAACAAGTTCAAACAAAAACTAATTCCAGCAACTCTAATGTTTGGAATGAATAACAAAGATAACGAAACAATAAAACAATATTTAAGAATCATACTTACAGTTATATTCTTTGCATCAATAACTATTAATGATGTTTTTGCAAATGAAGAGGTTAATTCATTAATAGTACAAACAAAAGAAAGTCATTTAAGAGCAAGAGTTGATCGTATATTACTCAAGAAAGGCTGTAGAAATTCCAAAAGAGTTAGTGGTAAGGTTTATATAGTTCCTCAAGGACCAGATTTAAAAGCTCAAATTGAAGAATTAAGAAAAACTGGATTATTTGAAACAATTGAACCAAATTATAAATTAACCTTAGACAAAGTAACTAAAAGTGCAAAGGTCAATAGTTCTAGCCAGTATTATTTAAATGAAATTAGTTTTACTGATGCTTTAAATACAAGTAAATTAAATGAAGTAAAAGTTGCAGTGTTAGATTCAGGTGTAGATGCAAATCATCCAGGCTTAGTAGGTAAAGTTGAAGGAAGAGAAGGACTTGAATATATTGATTTAAAAGATAACATAGGACATGGAACTCAAGTTGCAGGTATCATTACAGCAAATGCAAATAATAAAAAAGGAATAACTGGTATTGCACAAAATGTACAAATTCTTTCAATTAATGTTGCAGATGAATATGGACAATCTGATATTGGAACTATAGTTCAGGCATTAGATGAAGCTTATACTAATGGTGCAAAAATTATACAAATTAGCTTAAGCACTGCTGAATATTCTAAGATTTTAGAAACTGTAATTAAAGATGCTCAAGATAAGGGATTATTAATAGTTGCTTCAAGTGGTAACTCTGAAAAAGAGCAAGTCAGATACCCAGCAGGATTTAATGGTGTTATAGGAGTAGGAGCAGTTAATCAAAATAAAATGATTGAATCTTATAGTACAAGAGGTGAACATATAAGCTTAGTTGCACCAGGTACTGAAATATATACTACTTCAGTAAATAAATCTCACTATAAGGCAGTAACCGGTACATCTTTTGCAACACCACAGGTTTCAGCAGTTGCAGCGCTAGTCTGGGGAGTTAACCCTGAATTAACAAATAGTGAAATAAAAGAAATTTTAATTAACTCAGCAGTTGATCTTGGAAAAGAAGGAAAAGATTCTGAGTATGGTTACGGTCTTTTAAATGCAAAGCAAGCACTAGAGCTTGCAGTGACTAAATAAGTTTGCCTATTTGCTTCCCACAAGCTAAATAGGATGTTCTATGTTTCTTTTTCTTCTAAGATTTCATGGCTAATTAAAATTATTTTTTCGGGATTACCTTTTTCATTAAAGACTATACTTGCATAAGAATGTACTAAGCAAGGATTCATTGATTTATCTATCATGCGGTATCTGGGTAGTTCAGAACATTTTAATTTTGGGATTTCTTGAAAAGCAGTGCTTATTAAATTTCTATCATCTGGAAATATTTCATTTAAAATGTTTTCATTATTACTGCTTAAATTAATCTCAGTTTGTAATCTTTTATATGAAGGGCTTTTATACAAGTATTTTCCCTCAAGATCAACAATTGCAATTAGATCATTTACATTATCTGCTACGATCTTAAACAATTCATTTCTTTCTTTGAGTGCTGCTTTGACTTTATGCCTTTCTATTGAGTAGAATATTGATCTTTTTAGCATAATATTGTTTATTTCACCTTTAATCAGATAATCTTCAGCGCCTTTACTTACTGCTGTAAATGCTAATGTTTCATCTTTTATGCTACTTAAAACAACTACTGGAGTCCACTTTGCAACTTCATAAACTTTTTCGAAAGTCTCAATACCACGACTATCTGGCAAATTGAGGTCAGCTATTATTACATCAAAGATTCCGTTTTCAATTGCATCTTTAGCTTCTCGCAAAGTAGGTACATGTTTTATTTCAAAAAAAGTATCCATTTCACTTGTAAGTTCTTCCTGTATAAGTCTTGCATCCCCAGGATTGTCTTCTATTAAGAGTACTGTTAAATTATGATTTTCCATATTTTTTATTTAATTTATACGATATTTATAGTTTACCCAAATGAAGAGGCCAATTAGGACTACCATTTGCTTTTATAGGGGAGATAACCCTATGATTTAAATGACTTTGTCACTGATCATCGGATTTGGAAGTCAGTTTTCCACCTTATGTGGAATCCGCCCTGGCGAAGAATTTGCTCGCTTATATTCAGGAGACTTGCCTACTGGTTTTACACTTTGCTTTGTATAAATGTTGTTTATAAAATAACAGATAAAAAAAATAGTGTTAGTAGTGTAATTGTAATAGTTGTTAGAATACTACCCAGTTTGATAAGTGTTTAAACCAATTGCAATGCCAAGTACTAAAGTACTACCTAATAGTACTAGTGCTTAGGAATAAAAATATTATCACTCTAGTTTTAGCCCTCTAGTGATTCAAGAATTTATTCCTAATCTATAGATAGATAGAAAATTTGATTTAGATCGTGCTCTATGAAAAGCAAAAGAAAACTTGTATCTGAAGATAATTAGTGAAACTAATTCTTGTTGCTTATGGAAGGAAAAAACAATGTACAAAATAACGGAAGAAAAAGAAGTGGATGGACTTGAAAAATCCAAGAAAATAATAAATATTCTTCTTGTTGAAGACAATCAAGCAGATGCAAGATTAGTCACTGAATATTTACAAGAAAATGAAAATTATAATTTTAATATTATTTATGCAGATTGTTTAGCAAAAGCACTACTAGAAATTAAGAACGAAAAATTAGATGTAGTCATCTTAGATCTAGCACTACCTGATTGCACTGGTCTTGAAACCTTTAGAAGAATTTGGACAGAAACAGAACAAAACTCAATGTTGCCAATTATTGTTTTAACAGGGGCAATTCTTACAAAAGGTAATTTAAAATTCTCTATTGAAGAATCTCAGGCTTTCCTTTTCAAGCAAGATCTAGATTCTAAAGTTTTAGTAAATTCAATTTTACATGCAATTGAAAGACAGACTGCAAAGAAAAAAGTAATGTTGTTAATGAAGGAGATACAAAATAAAAACTTAAATATAAGAAAGGTAGTGATAGGAACAAAAGCTGGGAATGATTAAGTTAACTCATTTCTAAGAAAGGAAAAGGAAAAGGGAAATAAGATTAAAATGAAAACAAGTGAAAAATCTATTAAAATATGCAAAATCCTTTATATAGAAGACAATAATGCAGATACTAGGTTAATCAAAGAGTTGTTGCTTGAAGATAGTGACCAAAACTTTGAAGTTATTTCAAGGGAAAAGCTGGTAGGTGGACTTGACTATTTGAAAAGAAATAAGGTCGATGTTATTTTACTTGATCTTTCATTACCTGATAGTAGTGAGAATACTACTTTTGAAAAAGTTAAATCAATTGCTTTAAATATTCCAATTATCATACTTACAGGTTCATCTTTACAACGAGAATCTTTAAGACAATGTTTAGATAGTGCTGACGGTTATTTAGTAAAAGGAGAAATTGATAGTAGCTCTCTTATAAGTGCAATTAAACAAGCAATTCAAAAGACAAACACTACAAAAGATTCACATAATGTTAAAACCTGCACATATTCATCAACAAGAAATTATATTAAGGATAAGTTTAAACCGACGTGGGATCTGACTCAACAATAAGAATCTTCCTTATATCTGAGACTTTTTTGTTTATTTAATCAACAACTCTTTCATTAATTATATCGATATATGGGAATCTTTTACCAGTAACGACTTCCCCTCTCTTTTCAAATCTTCCAATCTTTAAAAGTTCTAAAAGTGTTTCACCGGTAAGTGATGAGTCAAATGCTTGCCCAACAGGTTCACCATTATTATTTGTTCTGCCTATTGTTCTTCCAGCACCAATACTTCTATGATCATTGCTTATAATAACCATACCAAAAGCATTAGCCCAGTGATGTCGCCCGGGAGGTTGCTGAACAGAATTCCCATCAACAGTCTCCCTGCCACCAGTGTTTACTCTCGGGTCTCTGCCAAACTCTGTAATAATAGCAATATAAACCTTTTCATTTCCTCTCTGTTTTATATCATCTATGAATGCACTTAAAGCTCTTGAAAAAGGTGGAAGCATTATTTCTGAATCTTCTTTAATCCCCCAGTGAAAATCATAATTACCATCATTTACTACAATAACCCTGGCTCCACTTTCAAGCATTCGTCTTGCGAGTAAAAACTGCTTACCAACTTTTGAATCTCCATATCTTTCTCTTATTTGTAACGGTTCACGGTTTAAATCAAATGTTTGGTTAAATTGTCCACCTAAAAGACTTCTTGCCTGTGCATATGCTCTATTATGTCGATTTACTGACGCTCCAACTAAAACATGTCCAGAATTATCAAATGCTTCAAGCAATTGAGATCTTTCTCTGTACCTTGATGCTGAAACATTAGTGCTATTAGAAAAAGGATTTGTAAATGTGCCTGTATTTGTATCATATGGCGCATACACTGCAACAGGATCATCATGATTTATTCCTCCCCACGGAGTATCCCAAACTCGATTATAGCTATGTCTGTCATAGGTATTTTGATGAAGAACTACATACCCTACCTGTCCAGCAGCTTCATTAGTTAATAAATCAGAAAACTCCACAAAAGGATTTTTATATACCGTTGGAGCCAAGAAACCACTGCCAACAACCTGCCCACTGGTTGTTAAAAGTTTTGCAGCCGCTTGAGTATGTTCACCAAAGTTAGTCCTGAGATTATTAATCACTAAAAAATCATTGGCATGTCTTGCAAGTGGTTCTAAAACTTCTGTAAATTTTATATTCCTGGAAGCAGTATCTATTTGTTTAAATGGACCTTTTATACTGTCATGTGTTTTAGGGTCAAAGGTATCAAAATTACTAAGCCCACCCTGCATATAGACTATTACTAATTTATGTCCGGGATCTTTTCCATCACGGGTAGTAAATTTTAATGCATGTGGCGGGACATCATCTGTACCACCAGCTGCATCAGCAGTAAAAGGCATCAGTAAAGGAAGTATTGTTGCAGCAACAGGCAAAGCAAATGCTGCCTGTATAAATTTCCTCCGTGTAGGATTATAAACAAGCGGACCTTGTGCTAAAGAATTTTTATTTAATGAAACTTTCAAAACAATAATACCTCTTTAAAAAGCATTTCTTAACTGAAATTCTTTAATTTACTGAAATTAAATAAATGTTATAGTATAACTTTAAATTTTTCAAGATCTATTTTCAGAAATACCTTTTAAAATCAGTGCAAATTTAAAATAAAGCACCTTTATTACTCTGCCATCTCAATTAATCCGGATGGATCAGGGTCTTCATTTAATTTGTTTAACACTATAAGGCATGCATAAACACCCAGAACTATCTCAAGCCTTATAGGCCCAGTAGAAACAATTGATAATTCTTCATCTTTATCTGTAGCTTCATACACTTCCTCAGCAAGTAAAACATTTAAATCAGCCAATGATGGGGGATATTTCAGAAGATACATACTCTCTGAAATAGCAAATTCAAGATCCCTCACAATGCCATTATTAATTGGTGAGGTCTGAATATCCATAGAAAGCTCATGACTTTTGGTAAGTATAAGCTTGATTAAAAACCTTCCTCTTGTTTTTGACAGATAATAGATTTCACATGATGCGATTATATCTTCTTCATTTTTTTTGTTTTTCTTTTTCCATGAATTATCAAAATCGTATTGTTCTTTAACCTGAGGTAAAGGTAACGGATAATAAAGCAACACAAGGGGAAGTACAAGTGGAAATGCTTCACTCAGCAAAGGTATAAATTTTGAGACTGAAATGCTTAAAAGTTCATCAACCCCAAACAACTGGCTTTGAGCCACTTCAAACCTCTGAAGTAAAAATGCCCATAGTTCCTTTTCACTGATTTCAACTTTATCTCCCGCAAAAAGTCTGAGGCATTGAGGGAATTCAGCAGGTAAAGCAAGAAGTTGGTTTAAATATTTAATTGTCTTTGGATCAAGTTTCTCAAGAGTCTGTAAATCAACCGGATATGGTGGTGAAAGCTTTTCTTCAGCAGTTTTGAGTGAATCACCTTCTTCCCCTAAAGCAGAACCAAGTTTATTAAAGTTTGCAATATTTACAAGGATATCTGTTTCTCTTGTACCTGTCTGTTCAATTCCTGAAAATATATGAGACAGTAAAAGAAGGGTTTTATTTTTTCCCAACAGTCTGTATGCTTTACTGTTTTTACCACCATCTGAACCTGCGTCTGAACCTGCTCCATCATAGCTTTGTCTTTGAAAGCCTTTAATACCAAGCAAAGTGATTACTAATTCTTTTTCACCTGACTCAGTTTTCGGGAGAATGCTATTATCCCTTCCTGCAATCCAGGACTTTAATGACATATTTGCAATACCTGCATATGCAGGTAAATCCTTTGGACCCTGAAAATCCACCTGTGCAGGAGTAGCCTGTTGCTGTACATTTACGTTTGACTGCTGGTTTGTAGTAAGAATATTTTGTGGTTTATTAGAAGCATTAAGCACACCCTGGTTAGTGGTACCAGTGTTTGCAGTAGTCTGATTTGTTGTTGATTTCGAATTATCATTTGAGATGTTTTTATTACTTACTTCTGTTTGCGCCTGCTGAACCATTTTCTTTTCGATTTTTTCTGCCTGCGGGTTTGCTTTGCTTAGTATTTCCTTAGCCTGTTTGCCAATATTTTTTATTGTTGACAAAATATTAAAGGACAAATTATTTCCAAAATCAGCCATTTGTATAAACCATTGGTTTAACAGTATCCTTCTTTTGCAAGAAGTTGTCTTACTTTTTCAAGCGCATCCTGAATCATATGAGAGACCCGTGAAGGTGTCACACCAAGCCAGGTTGCTATATCATTTCCTCTTTTACCCTCATAAAATCTAAGCTCAATAACCTGTTTATGTTTTGCCGGAAGCTGATCAATTGCTTTTTTTACTGCAGATTTCAATTCTAAAAGCTCAAGTCTTGCAAGCTCATCTGAAGTCATTTGTTCTTTTGTGACTGTTTCATGTGAAAAGTCTTCCAGATACAGAATAGTTTCGAACATTTTTTCTTTGGCTTCATCAGGAGTATATTCATGAACATCTTCTTCATTTACAATTTCTTTAGGATATTCATCACTACCAGAATCAGAATCCTTACTTTTTGCCTGAGTTTGTTTTACACCGTACCAGTTATACTTTGAGCGAAGTTCATCTTTAATAGCCCATTTCACTGCCTGGGCAATATAGCTTGAGTTATAGGTTTTATTGTTTTTTGTAACATCATGAAGAAGCTTGTTAACAGTTAAAAGTCCAATATTAATAAGCTCACTATATTCTGCCAGATATGATGGAATTGTCCTATATTCTTTTTTTACAACCATTTCCACGATAGGAAGAAACTGTTTTAGTATTTCTTCACTTGTACCTGTATTTGAATCAATAAAAAGATCTCTCGTTGAAACAGGAGGCTTTTCCTTACCTGCTTCTGAAGCCATCAGACTATCTTGTCTTTTTTTTAACTTATTTTCACTTGTATTCATGAGCTTTCTTCAAAATACAGTTTTATATCAATTTAGTCAACAATATATGCATTTAAAATACATTTAGCTGCTACTAATCATTATCTATGTACTAAACAAATACTCCCATTAATTATATTTTCCCTCGCAAATTATTTATTTACTAATTTACTTTACTCCTTTAATAGTTTTCCCTCTTTAAACACTTTTATCGTGGTTAAGATAAGAAATGGTTAAATATACTGATTCCCAGCATATTACTTGAATTGCTCCTTCCCGCGCAATTGATAAACAAATATCAGTATCTCTGCTATAGCTCTGTAGAGTTCAGGCGGAATCTCCTGGTTAACCCTCACCAGTCGAAACAGGGCTCTTGCAAGCGGCACATTCTCAACAACTGCTATTCCATGCTCTTCTGCAATCGCAATTATTTGTTCTGCAATAAGTTCACCGCCTTTGGCAAGCACTCTAGGAGCCTGGTTCATTTGCGGATCATATTTCAGGGCCATTGCAATGTGATCAGGATTTTTTACCACAAAGTCAGCTTCTTTAACCTGTGCCATCATCTGTCCATAGGCAACCTGCTGCTGTTTTTGTCTTCTTAAGGACTTAATTAAAGGATCACCTTCTGTTTGTTTAAATTCATCCTTTAGTTCCTTAAATGTCATTTTCTGATCATTCATATATTTCCATCTCTGAAAGAGATAATCAAGAATCGATATTACAAGTAAAAATATAATGCTCTTAACTGCAAAGTCAAAAAATACTTTCCCGAAAATTGCAATGCTTCCGAATTTATTTCCAACCTCAATTAGTCCAAGAAGTTCAGGCATAAATTTCTCAAGGCTAAGAAATGCAATGTAACCAAGCACTCCAACCTTAAAAATAGATTTAACCAGCTCAAATAAAGAGCGAACATTAAATATTATTTTCTTAAATCCTTCAAACGGATTAAGTTTTTCAAGCTGAAATTTCATTGTCTCTGTAGTAAAAATAGGACCTACCTGAAAAAACTCAGTAGTTATTGCAGTAAAAAGGAGTGCCAAAAGTAAAGGCAGAACTATCATTATGATGCAATACCAGGTGATATAAAAAAGATATCCACCACCAATTACAGATAAGGACTTATTAGGTATTTGACTGTAGACTCCATTAAATAATTTTGCAAAGTTTTCCCATATGTACCCGGCATTATAGTAAATAAGCAGAAACCCAACAATGAAAGTCAAAAGCTGGGTTAAATCCTTGCTCTTGAAAACTTGTCCTTTTTTATGTGCTTCTCTTAGTTTGTGTGGTGTTGCATCAAACTGCTTATCACCAACATCTTGTTCTGCCATGATGTTTCAGGATTTAAAAAACCAAAATAATGATTTCACCTCCTCTGATATTTCTCATTCCATAAGTTAACTAAAAGAAAGATAGCATTTGGTTAAATCGTAAAGAATTTAACCAATGGTTAACCACACAGATAGCGTAGTAGTTTTTTTCTATTTTTATCTGTGATTATATTTATTTTTCCCTTCTGTAAAGCAAATAAATTAATTAAAAGCCAGACTTCAGGGTTATACCTAAAATTTCTCTAAGATTCTTGACTCTTTACCTGTTCTTAGTATTATTCACTAAACTGTACGGCTATAAGGAGTTGGGTCCTCTTACATACTCCTTATATTTTTTAAAATTATGCCAATAAACGGTTACAATCCAACACTAAATAATCTTCTGGCACTAGCAGCAATGAAGGCCAAAGCCATTGATGCTACACCTGAAAATGAAAAAACAGAAAACAGGCCAGCTGAAGAAACAACAACAGCAAAAGATACACAAGCCACGAAACCAGCCCCACAAAAAGCTCCTGCAACTACTGCAGACATAATCTTAAATGCAATATTCAGAACAGCTGACGCAGGTGGAAGAGCAGGTACAATTTTTACAGAAGAATTATTTACACAAGGGAAAGAAGCTGCACAAAAAGAAGAAGCAAATCTAACACCAAGCCAGACACAATTAGTCAACCTTGCAACATCAGCAACAACTCAGGCAGTTCGTCAGGGTATTAGCATTGCAACAGCAACTGCAGTAGCAAAAATTATAGAAGATTTGTATAAAAACAATCCGAATTTTGATGGTGATGCTGTAGAAGTAGCAGCGCTTGTTGTACAGGACTTCATGGGGAGTATGCAAACATAGTTTATTATCATGTCAAAACTTTTAAAACATTATTCAAAAAATGATAAGGCACTAAAGGTTCTAAAAAGTCCTGAAAAACTGAGACAGGTTTTGTTCATTATTCAGGAAGCCACAGACAAGTATATGGAAGATGCAAAAAAGAAACTTTCAGATCCAAGAAGATCCATCCAGGAAAAAGCACAGGATTCTCTGGACATAGCACAGGCAATTATAAGAGCAGAAAAGAAACTAAGAGAACTTGAATTATATAATGTGGTTGGTTTAAAGAGCAGAGGAATGTCAGTAATTATTGATGTATAAAAGCATCTGCTAAAGCAATATAGTCCTTCATTCTAAGATTTTCAGCCCGTAAATTCAAATCAAATTCAAGATTTTTAAATATACTTATAGCCTTTTCCTTACTACTAAATAATTTACTAAGTCCATTAACCAGTTTTTTTCTTCTTTGCTGAAATCCGGTTCTAATAATACTTTTTAGCACAGCAGGATTTTCAATCTCAGGCAATTTGTCCCTGATAACAAACTGAACAAATGCAGAGTCAACTTTTGGTTTTGGAAAGAAACAACCTGAAGGAACTTTAAATAATATTTTTGGCTCTGAGAAATACTGAACAAGTAAAGTTAAAGGGCTATAAGCTTTAGTATCAGGCTTTGCAACTACTCGTTCTGCAACCTCATATTGAAGCATTAAAAACACATCCTGCAGAGAAGATAAATGGGGTGCCGGCTTGTCTATTTCCCCAAATATTTTAAGTAAAATCAGAGAGGTAATATTATAAGGTATATTACCAACAATCTTAAATGATTCATGAATTAGTTTTTTGAAATCCAGATCTAAAATATTCGTTTCAACAACCTGAACATTTGTTATAGAATTTTTCTTAAGATTATCTCTTAGCTGCTTTAGAATACTTCTTTCAAGCTCTACAGCAAATATTTTTTTCGCCTGTTCAGCAAGACACAAAGTAAGCAAACCACTACCTGCACCTATTTCAAGCACAACATCAGATTTTTTTAAACCAATTATATTAACAATCTTTTTTAAGTGATTTTTATCGGTAAGAAGATTCTGTCCAAATCGTTTTTTCATTTAAATATTTATGTTTCAAAGACAAGATTATCTAATTCACCTTTTGAATCAAGTGCATGAGTATCGTCACAGCCACCTATATGTTTGTCATTAATAAAAACCTGTGGAACTGTTTTTCTTCCTGAGGCTCGAGTTGACATTTTATCCCTAGCTGCTTCGTCTCCATCTATTTTGTACTGTATATATTTAATCCCTTTAGTGTTAAAAAGCTGAAGAGTTCTCTGGCAATAGGGACAGTGATCCCAGGTATAAATTTCAACTTTTGCTTTCTGTTCCACTTAAAAGAAAATTTTATTTTTTCTTATAACGTTTCTGAAACCTGTCAACGCGTCCTTCAGCATCAATAATTTTCTGGTTTCCTGTGTAAAACGGGTGACACGCACTGCATATTTCCACCCTGATGTCAGGCTTGGTAGAACCAATTTCAATTTCATTACCACAGATACAAGTGGCTACTACACGATGATATTGTGGATGTATTCCTTCCTTCATAAGGGTTTTTATAATAGCTAAATATTTTTAAATGGTCAATAGTGTATAACCTATTTATATTTTATTAATGACTACTTACAGGTAGTTTTTCACCCTGTTCTTTTATCATATTGTCTATTTCCTGAAGTAAAGCATCAAGAAGTTCTTTTTCAGGTAATACTTTAAAGACTTCACCTTTTTTATAAATTACACCTTTGCCATTCCCGCCAGCTATTCCTATATCTGCTGCTTTTGATTCGCCGGGACCATTCACCACACAGCCCATCACTGCAACTGTAATTGGCATTTTCAGATTTTTAAGTTTTTCTTCTACAGTTTTTGCCATTTCTTCAAAACCATTCAGCTCCATCCTTCCACAGCTTGGACAACTCACAAGGTTCAATCCTTCATTTTTTAAGCCAAGAGATTTAAGGATAGCTTTTGCTATTTCAATTTCATTTACAGGATCTCCTGTTAGTGAAACCCTGATAGTATCACCTATACCTTCTGATAAAAGCGCACCAATTCCAACTGCTGATTTTATTGAACCACCTTTTGGAGTACCTGCTTCTGTAACACCCAGATGTAATGGGTAATCTACTTTCTCAGCCATAAGGCGATACGCTTCAAGCATTACCGGAACATCAGAAGCCTTAAGTGAAATTTTAATTAGATCATGGTTTAAATCTTCAAGAATTTTTATATGCTCAAGAGCGCTTGCTACCATAGCTTCATGAACCCTGTCAGCACCATAAGCTGAACCCCACTTTGCATCCAGGGAGCCGGCATTTACACCAATACGAATCGGGATTTTTCTTTCCCTTGCAGCATTAACTACTTCTTTTACCCTGTTATTATCACCAATATTTCCAGGGTTTAGCCTAAGTCCATCTACTCCCTGTTTAATTGCTTCAAGAGCAAGCCTCCAGTCAAAGTGAATATCAGAAATTACAGGCAATGGTGACTGCTTTTTAATTTCACCTAGCTTAGAAGCTGCTTCCTTATCTGGCACTGCTACACGAACAATTTCACAGCCTGCTTCTTTTAATTCATTTATCTGATGTAAAGTAGATTTAACATCTCTGGTATCAGTAGTAGTCATGGACTGAATAACTACAGGTGAATCACCACCAATCGGCACATTACCAATATAAAGTTTTTTTGATTTTCTTCTCTTATATTTTGGATTACTTACAAGAAATGTCATATTGAAAATTATACCGTAACTAGGGCTACTGCTTTAAAGTCTTTAAATATGCCATCCTGTCTTTTGCATCTTTTACATAAGAACCAGCAGGTGCAGCCTGAATGTATTTTTGATAATTTTCAATTGCAGTTTTATTAACATGTTTTTCCTCATATAAAGCACCAAGGAAAAAATATGCATCAGACTGACCTTTAGAATCAAGCTGCAATGCTTTCTGGTAAGACTGTATAGCAAGATCACTTTGATTATTTGCCTGATACGCTGTAGCAAGATTAAAGTGAGTCTGTGCATCATCCGGGATCAATTCAAGTGCTTTCAGGTAATCAGCTATAGCACCAGCATTATCTCCTGAAGATTGTTTATTTATGGCACCTTGAATAATTGGATTAGCAATTTCAATTTTTACAGCTTTTACTGCAGTTATATAAGCCTGGTTTGTCTTATCAAGCGCAGATGCTTTTTCATATTCTTTTTGTGCATTACTAAAATCACCTGATGCCTGATATGCTGTACCAAGGTTATAGTGAAGGGACGGATCATCCGGGGTTACAGAAAGGGCTGCAAGATATGACGTGACTGCTTCCTGGTAATTACCAGCATTTTGTAGTTCAAGTGCTCTGTCTGTAAGCTCTTTTACTTTCTTATCGTTTGATTGTTTTGTAAGAATCTCTATTGCGGTTTTAGCCTTTTCGTAGTTTGGATCCAAAGCTAAAGTCTTTTTGTAGGCCTTACCAGCGTATTCATAGTCACCTTTTGCCTGAAAAGCTGTTCCAATATTGTAATGAAGCTTGGAATCTTTTGGTGTAATTTCAAGAGCTTTTATATACTGGTTTATAGCTTCGTCAAATTTACTCTCTGATTGAAGTTTTAACGCTGCATCAAGAAAACCGGATGCCTGAGCTTTTAATCTGTCAGCCTTTAATGACTCAAGACCTTTTAAGGCAGACTGGTTTTCAGGATCAAGCTTTAAAGCCTGATTATATTCTTCTTCTGAATTTATAAAATCTTTTTTAAGCTGAAGTGCGGTAGCCAGTCCTATATGATTTTCAGGAACAAGCGGAGCAAGTCTTACTGCTTCATTCCAGCCTCTCATATTTGCAGTAATTGCTTCCTGTGACTCTGGCTCAAGCTGGATTGCCTTTCTGTAATTTTCAATAGCGCCTACTATATCTTTTAATGCAAGCAGACTGTCACCAACTTTTATGTGGGCTCTTGCTGTTTCTTTTATCTGGAGTGCTTTATTATAATATTCATTTGCTTTATTTATGTCATTTGTTTGCTGTCCTCCCCTGAGATACAAAATATAATATATGTCTCCAATACTTATAAGCAAAGAAGGCTCAGGTGCTTTTGAAAGATTTAAAGCCTTCTGATATTCAATAAGGGCATGCTCAAAATTTGCTTCTGTACGAAGTTTATCTCCCAGTTGCGCTCTTGCCTGCGGATCGGTAGCCTTTACACCACGCTGTTTAAGTACATCATTGAGGTTTGCATCTGCAGTAGAATTTTTAAAATCATAGTATATTGCCTGCCTGAATTCTTTTGTAGCTTTTTCATAGTCAGTTCTGTCAAATAAATATTTGCCATAATTATTATGAATAATGCTAAGATTTTCCCTTACAAGAACGTTATTTGGCTCTATTGAAACGGCTTCTTCAAGAATTTTTATTGCTCCTGTATAGTCTTTTTTGTTATGAAGATCAACTCCTTCTCTAACAAGTCTTACAACGTCGGGATTTGCTGAACCTAAATTATCTTGAGAGTATAAAGGCCTAGAAAAACATATTAAAAAGCAAAACAACAAAAATAATGTATAATTTCTATTCATTACAACTTTATTTTATATTGATATTGAGAAAAAGGAATTCATTTACATTTAATTAACCTAATCATATGGGACTTTTATACGACTTAATATTTGGTGTATTTATTCTTACAGCTCTGGCTGCAACACTCGGGAACTTTTTAGACAAGAAATTCCATACTTCTCCGTTTCTTGCCATTGCTTTTGGAATACTTGCTATTATCCTGGGGCTTGCTAGGCTTGTAATAAAGTCCAACCAAATCTATAAAGAAGAAACCAAAAAAAATAATGGCAAAAAATAATTATTCAAATGTATTAAACAGAATCTCATTTCTACAATTGCTGATTTTAATCTTTGCAAGCTTAATAGTTCATTTGGTATATAAAGCTAATGCAATAACTTTTTCTTTACTAATAACCGGGGTAACATCATTTTTATATACACAGCTTATAAAGATAGGCATTTACAACAAATATTTTGGACTGTTTGGATTCCCTCTCAGACTAATAATGCTTGCACCTCCCTGTGCAATACTTGTTCACAAATTACATTCAGACCTGATAGCATTATTTCTTGGTTTTCTTGTGTGTCAGGTGATTTATATAGTTAATATCTGGCAATATTCAAAATCAACTGTAACTAATTAAATAAAAGAGAAAAATGTCATCTTCACTTGGTGTTCATATAACCAGCGAAATACTTGGACAAAAAGTACATTTTGACACGTTGTGTTATTCATGGGGGATAATGGGCGCTCTTCTTTTTGGATCATTTATCCTCAGTAGAAACTTAAAAGTAGATGGTTATTCAGCCAGACAAACAATTCTCGAGACTGTCTGGCAGTTGATAAATGGATTAACATCCACACAAATCCCACATGGGAAGGGTAAAGGATTTACACCTCTTATAGGTGGAATATTTATTTTCACGTTATTTGCATACTGGCTAGGACTTATGCCATGGAGGGTTGGAGAAATATTTTCATGGTGGCCAAAACTTGATAACGGTATTCACTGGGAAGGATCGTCACCTGCAGCAGATATAAATGTAACAGGAGGAATGGCATTAATTGCACTTCTGACTTATATGCTTGCCGGAATTAAAGCAGGCGGAATGGGTTATATCATTAACTACTTTAAGCCTCTTGGTTTTGTCGAATGGCTGGATCTGCTTGTAAGACCACTAACATTATCACTCCGGCTTTTTGCAAATGCTATTGCAGGAGAAGTGCTTGTAATGTCCATCCTTGGTCTGGTTGCACTTATACTTCCAATGTTTGCACTTGCATTTGAACTTTTTGTAGGACTTATTCAGGCACTTGTTTTTTCACTACTAACTACAGTTTACATAGGAACTGCAATGGCTCATTCAGAACACGTTTCAGAACATTAGGTCATTTGGTTTCAAGAAAACATCTGCTTTTATGAGATTTTGAACCAGTAATTTCATATAAATCCGGGATCGATTTTTTACACTTATCAAATACATAAGAACACCGGGGGTGGAATGAACAACCTGAAGGAATCAAATCTATAGTTGGAGGTTGGCCAGGTATCGGATGCAGTGTATGTTTTTTTTCATCCGGCAGAGAATTAAGCAACCCAATTGTATAAGGATGCTTCGGATTAGTAAATATTTCTTTTGTTAATGCTGCTTCCACAATCCTGCCAAGATACATAACAAAAACCCTGTCACAGATTTCTGCAACCTGTGCAAGATCATGAGTAATAAGAAGGATTGCTTTCCCTTTGCTTTTTAAATCCTTCATGATTTGCAGAATCTGAAGTTGAATTGTTACATCAAGAGCCGTGGTAGGTTCATCAGCAATTAAAATATCAGGTTCAGCCACCATTGCCATTGCAATAAGAGCTCTTTGTTTCATGCCACCTGAGAATTGGTGTGGATAATCATTCAGCCTGCTGCCGGCATCTGCAATATTTATGCTCTCAAGTGCAGCTCTTGCCATTTCTATTCCCTTTGAATGTGGCACTTTTCTGTGGACCTCAACAACCTCTGAAATCTGATCACCAATTGAAAAAACAGGATTCAGTGCAGATAAAGGATCCTGTGGTATTAATGAAATTTTATTCCCTCGAATATTTCTTCTTGATTCATGATCAATTTTAAGCAAATCGACTCCATCGTAAATTACTTCACCCTTTAATTCAGCACCAGGTGGTGTTATACCTAATATTGAATATGCTGTTAAAGACTTCCCGCAACCTGATTCTCCTACCAAGCCAACAATTTCACCTGACTGAAGTTCAAAAGAAACATCATCTACAGCAGTCTTTTGACCAAAAATTACACTTAAATTTCTGACTTCTAATTTTTTCACAGCTCAATAATCCTATTTACTCATACCTTTATTCTAATCATCTACTTACAAACTGTGGTAACATTTTAATAAATATATCGTCAAAGTTTTATATTAATAGCTATCCTAAGAAATAAAGGCAATTTTCATGTCACCCAACCAAGTAAGTTCAACTCCAATTGATGATGAATTTGAAAGTAAAGATGTACATAAACTTTTAACTGAATACCACAAGACAAAAAATAAAAGCATAAGAGACAGAATTGTTAGTCTATCTATTGCTCTGGTAAAAAGAATTGCTTATGGACTTGCCCGAAGAAGTACTGACCCTGTAGATGATCTAATTCAGGTAGGCAGTATAGGACTGGTAAAAGCAATTGAGCAGTTTGATCCTTCAGCTGGTGCGAAATTCCACACTTATGCCACACACTTAATTACAGGGGAGATCAGACATTACCTCCGTGATAAAACTTCAATGATAAGAGCACCTAGAGAACTTCAGGAACTAAGTTTCAGGATATCCAGACTCGTACAGGATCTAATACATGAGTTGGGCAGGGAACCAACTGACAGTGAAGTTTCACAAGTTCTTCAAATTCCAGCAGATAAAATCTCAGAAGCCTATGAAGTTGACAGAAGAAGGACTCTTGTTTCTCTTGATCAGACACTTACAACAGATGGAACAAGTGAACAGCTTTTAATTGATACCCTGGAAGATGGTTCACATCAGCTTAGATTTGGTTCAGAAGAAGACAACATAATGCTTCAGGCTGCAATTAAACAACTCAAAGAAAACCTCAGGCAAGTAGTAGAAATGACATACTATCAGGATTTAAGCCAGACTGAAGTCGCAAGAAGACTCGGCATTTCACAAATGCAGGTTTCAAGGAGGCTCAGGGCAGCAACTGCAGAACTGCAAAGAATCCTTCTTGGAAATAAGCTGAATATGAATAAAAAAAGCAACCGATAAATAGGAAAGCAAACAAAAATTGAAAGCAACAGTACTTGTAAGTGGAGCAGCAGGATATATAGGTTCAGTAGCAACTGAAATTCTTCTTAGCGAAGGATATAAAATTATAGTAATAGATGATCTTTCAACAGGTCATGAAAAATCATTATTTGATGGTGTTACATTTTACAAATCAACAATTGGAGATAGCAAAACCTTAAAAAAGATTTTTAGTGAAAATAAAATAGACATAGTTCTGCACATTGCAGGTGCTGCTATAGTAAGTGAATCTGTAACCAATCCACTCAAATACTTTGACATAAATTTTTGTCAAGCTCAGAACATGTTAGACGAAATGATTTGTTTTAATGTGAAAAAAATTGTATTTTCATCAACATGTGCCATCTATGGAATCCCAAAAGATTCCGATATACCAATAAAAGAAGAGACAGAAACAAATCCCATTAATCCCTATGGAGAATCAAAACTTCTATTTGAAAATACTCTTAAATGGTACAAAGAAAACCATGGGATTGATTTTATTTCACTTAGATACTTTAATGTCGCTGGTGCTACAAAAAAAAGGGGTGAAAAACACAATCCTGAAACACATTTAATTCCACTTATTTTAAAAGCAGCTCACGATAAAAACTATGAATTAATGCTTTTTGGCAATGATTACCCAACTAAAGATGGTACAGCTATACGAGACTATATACATGTAATCGATCTGAATTATGCTCATTTAAAAGCAATAGAAACTCTTCTTCAGAATAAAAGTCATAATAATTTTTATAATCTTGGGTACGGTCACGGCTATTCAGTCCTTGAAATTGTCAATGCAGCAAAAGAAGTTCTACAAAAAGAAATAAATTATAAAATTGGTAAGAGAAGAGAAGGTGATGCACCGGTTTTAATAGCAAATGCAACAAAAATTAGAACTGATTTAAACTGGACTCCAAAGCATGACAATATTTACGAAATAATTAAATCAGCATCAGAATTTTATAAAAATTTTATAGGGTATTAACTTTGAATAAATTGTATGTTTCATTAAACACTTTTCAGTTTTGTTGATAGAATTAATCTGTCAATCCGGCTGAAAGGAAACAGGGAAAGATTATGGCAAAAGTTCTAGTAAATTTTCAAGATGAATTTCTACAAGACATAGACAAGATAGCAGAACTCGAGCATAGAACAAGAAGTTCACTAATAAGAGAGGCCCTTAGAAGATATTTATTGCAGCACAAAACTGAAGCTGCAAAAAAAGAAGCACAATCTCAGCAAACTTCTCAACCCGTTGACAATAAAATAATTTTTCCTGCCGCCAAGGCAAGCTAAATACAAACCAGGGTATATAAAAATTAAAAACCCGCTGCAATTAGACAGCGGGTTTTTAATTTTGTTTTCAATCAAAAGCAGACTGAATTAGTTTAATGAGGTAACTAATTCATTGACAGATTCAGTCTTTTGGGTAAAAAGACCATCTGAATTGCTGCCGATTAAACGAGCCCATTGCTCAATTACTTCAGCTTGGCTTACACCTTTTTGTGTAGCAACATGTCTGATTATTTCCAATGCTCTTGGAGAAAGACGGAATGAAACCATCTTTTTTGCTTCTCCATATAGAGGCTTTGGTCCTGTCTTTTTTCTGCTTTGTTGTTGTGCTTGTGTCAATGTATCCATATCTCTCCTCTTTATTTTTTTACTCTATTAACCGTCCGGATAAATAATTTATCGTAGTATTGACTAATGTATTAAAAAATACACAAATATTTTATATTTGGACATTACCTAATAATAAAAACTATCTAAAAATGCAAAATTTATATATAAAATCTAGGGGAATTGATAAAGAATTTAAAGCTTAACCTTTTTAGGTGTTTTTCTTACAAAGATTAAGAAGGCTAATACAGGGGGTAAAGCTTTTCTGAAAATTGCCTCAATACAATATTTTCTACCCTAAAATTAATGTTCGTGGAAAATATATTTAAATTTGCAGTAAAAATTACTGAAAAAGCTAATAGGATAATTCTAAAAAACCTAAATAAGATAAGGGAAATCTCATATAAAAAAGGAGATTTTAACCTTGTAACTAATGTTGATAAGGAAGTAGAAACACTTCTTATAAAAGAAATAGCCTTAAAATTTCCAAACCATTCAATAATTGCTGAAGAATCCGGGAAACATATTAAAGATCCAGACTATGAATGGTTTATTGATCCAATTGACGGGACAACAAATTTTGCACATAGCTACCCATGTTTTTGTATTTCAATTGGTTTTGCCAGAAAGAAAAAAATGGAATTTGGACTCATTAAGAATCCTGGTACAGGAGATCTATACAGTGCACAGAAAAATAAAGGTGCAAAACTAAATGGCAAAACAATAAAAGTTTCAAAGATAAGATCACTAAAAGACAGTCTCTTAGTTACTGGTTTTCCATATGACAGAAGAACATCAAAAACAAATAATTTCAATCACTTCAGAAATCTTACTCTATGCAGTCATGGAGTAAGGCGAGATGGTGCTGCAGCACTGGATTTATGCTATGTAGCATCAGGAGCAGTAGATGGTTTCTGGGAATTAAAGCTTAGTCCATGGGATGTTGCAGCAGGAATGTTAATAGTAGAAGAAGCAGGAGGTAAAATAACAAATTTCAAGGGCAATAAATTTGATATTTATTGCAAAGAAATTGTTGCATCAAACGGATTTATTCATAAAGAATTGATAAAAAAACTAAATCTATAAAACTGCTACTGAATTTCTATATTTAGAAAGTGCCCACAAAACATGTTCTTTTATAACAGGATCATTTTCATTTTTAACAAGCCACTCAAGTTCAGGCAATGCTTCTTGAGAAAGCCTATTTCCTGCAACAATAGCAGCATTTCTTATCATTCCTTTTCTTCCGGATCGTGTTAGTGGAGTATGACAAAATAACTCATGAAATTCATCGTCGGTTCTTATACTGAGAATCTTCTTCAAACTTAGCCAGTGTCCTGCTCCCTCTTCAGGCATAAATTCTTTCCAATTTGTTTGTTTAATTTTATTATTATAAGGACAAATAATCTGGCAGAGATCACAACCAAAGATCCAGTTACCAATTTTTTCTCTTAATTCAACCGGAATTATTCCTTTATTTTCAATGGTCAGATAAGATATACAAAGTCCTGCATTAAGAACATATTCATTATCAAGTGCACCTGTTGGACAAACATTCTTGCATCGCGTACACCTTCCACATGTACCTGACTGTTCACTGTCTGGTTCAAGTTCAATATCTGTAATCAACTCACAAATAAAAAAATATGAACCGTAAGTTTTATTAATTAAAAGCGTATGCTTCCCAACAAATCCAAGTCCTGATGATCTGGCAAAAGATTTTTCAAGCAATGGTACTGCATCAGAGAATCCTTTCGACAAATATTTTCTCTGTATATTTTTTTCAAGCATTTCTTGGAACAATTTGATTTTCTTTTTTAGTATTTTGTGGTAATCCTTACCGGCTGCATAAGCTGCCACTCTTCCATAGTCAGAACCCGGATCATCAGTCACAGGAGTATAGTAATTAACAAGAAGGGTTATAATCGAAGAAGCTTCGGGTAATAATTGTTTTGGTCTTGCATTTATTGGATTTTCCCTGAGCAAATATTTCATATCAGCTGCATAACCCGCTTCTCTCCATTCAAGGAAATGGCTGTGTGAATCCTCAAGACTATTAGCGCTTGAAATCCCAACAGCATCAAAACCTAATTCAAATGCTATTTCTCTGATTATTTGCTTTATATCCATCATTGTTTGATATAATTATATTCCTCAAAAATTATGCCTCAAAATCACCCTAAATTAAAGAAGCTTCCTGTAATCGGAGTATCTACTCTTGGTTGTCCTAAAAACCTTGTTGATACTGAGAACATAGTAGGAATACTACATGCAGCAGGATATCAGATCACCTCTGACCATAAAAAATCAGATATATCACTTGTAAACACCTGTACCTTTATAAAAGATAGCAATGACGAAAGCAGAGAGGTTCTAAATAGTCTTTCAAAAGAAGGGAAAAATCTAATCATTGCAGGCTGTATGGCACAAAGATATAAAGAATCATTATTTGAGGAATTTCCAAATACCCAGGCTGTACTTGGAACAGGGAATATAAAAGATGTACTGGAAATTGTAAAAAAAGTCACCGAAAATATAAACAATGGTAAATCTCAAAAAATAGTAAAAGCAGATGAAATTCCAATGTCAGTAGCTGATTCATCTGTTCCCAGGCTCCATACCCAGATTGGACCCAGTGCTTATTTAAAGATTGCAGAAGGATGCGATCACAGATGTGCTTTCTGTATAATTCCTTATCTTCGCGGAGATATGAAATCAAGAACAATTGAAGATATTACAGATGAAGCAAAAAAACTAGTAAAAGATGGAATAAAAGAAATTGTCCTCGTTTCACAGGATAGCACTGCTTATGGAACAGACATCTATAAAAGAAGGGCACTTGCAGATTTGCTTAGAGAACTTTCTGACAAATCAGGTGCACACTGGATAAGGCTAATGTATTCTTACCCTACAGAGCTTACAGAAGAAATGCTGGATGTAATTAGTGAAAAAGAAAATCTAGTTAAGTATATTGATATTCCACTCCAGCATGCAAGTGAAAAAATACTTAAGTCAATGCGAAGACCACCAACCGTAAGAGACACAGTAGAACTAATCCGTAAAAAAATCCCAGACTGCACAATCAGAACTACTTTCATAGTTGGATTCCCTGGTGAAACAGAAGATGACTTCACTGAACTTTATAATTTCGTAAAAGAAACAGAATTTGACAGAGTGGGGGTTTTTACTTATTCACAAGAAACAGGCACACCAGCAGGCACCTTTGAAAATCAAGTTCCCGAAGAAGTTAAAAATGAAAGAAGAGAAAAAATAATGCTTTTACAGCAACAAATTTCACTTAAGAAAAACAAATCGTTTTCAGGAAAGATCCTTGAAATGCTTGTAGAACAAATAGAGCATCATGAAAACGGTAAAACAAGAATTACTGGAAGGTCTTTTCGTGATGCACCTGAAATAGATGGACAGCTTTATGTGGAGTTAAATAAAAAAACAAACAATCCATCACCAGGAGAATTCATAAAAGTAGAAGTTATAGACTGTGATGAGTATGATCTTTATTGTTCTTTATAAATTTAGATTATTCTAATTGCTTCCCACAAAGATTTGACCTTATCTTCTTTCTGCCCTAGAACAGATGCAAAATTTATTAAGTCAGATTCCTGAATATTTTTTAAAGACCCAAAATAACTCATCAATCTTTTAATCTTAGCCTTCCCTAGCCCAGGGATTTTTTCAAGTTCAGTAGTAAAAGTATCTTTTATCCTGGTATCTCTCTGGAAAGTAATTGCAAATCTGTGTGCTTCATCCCTGATTCTCTGTAGTAAAAATAAAGCTTTTGAATCCCTCTCAAGTAAAATTGAATCTTTTTTATCCGGCTTAAATACTTCTTCTTGTTTTTTTGCAAGGCTGACTAGATCAGTTTTAGTTAAATCAAAATTTAGGCTTTCAAGAGCTTCTTTTACTGTACTAAGCTGTCCTTTCCCACCATCAATAATGATAAGGTCAGGCAAGGATGACTCGTTATTTCTATACCTTCTTGTTACAACTTCTCTCATAGACTGAAAATCATCCGGCTTATCAAGCAATGATTTAATTTTATATTTTCTATATCTGTTTTTGTCCGGTTTTCCATCAATAAAACAGACCATGCTTCCTACAGTTCCTGTCCCACCAAGGTGTGAAATATCAAAGCATTCAATATGATCTGGAGAATTTTTAAGACTTAGACCTAACTGGAGCTCTTTCAGAGACTCAGTCAGATTTTCATTATAGGTTTTTTCACTCAGATTTGACAGTAATACCCTTTCCATTACAAGCATTGCATTTTTTTGTGCCATTTTTATAAGCTCAAGTTTTTTCCCTCTTTTAGGGCATGAAATACTCACTTTTTCGGCTCTTGCATTAAGCCAGGTACCAATTTTATCTGATTCATTGAGTTCAGTTTGTACTAAAATTTCATGTGGAATATTTGAATCCTCAGTACGCGCATAATATTGTTTTATGGCTTCGTTAAAAGCTTCTTCAGGACTAGTTTCTTTAGGTAAATTTATATTCAATGCTTCAATTGTAATAATTTTTCCTTCTCTCACCATAAAAAGTTCAAGCACCATAAGGTTTTCTTTGTGGCAATATGCAAATATATCCTGAGATAAATCAGAATCATCACTTACTACAATTTGTTTCTCAAGAACTTTTTCTATTTTCCGTATAGTATCTCTTATTTTTGCTGCTTTCTCATAATCAAGATTAGAACTTGCTTCCTTCATTTGACTTTTTAAATTTTTAAGGACACTTTTATATTTTCCCATTAAAAAATCTTCAACCTGCCGAACAATCTGCTGATAATCTTCTTTTTTAATAAGGTTTTGACAGGGGCCCGAACAAAGACCAATATGATAGTTCATGCATGGCCTGTCTTTAAATAATGGTTTTCTCCTTAAACGCAGCTGAAAACCTTCTTTTAAAATTTTATAGGTTCCCCACATAGCACCAGCATCACTGTAAGGACCAAAAAATTTATTTTTTGTTTTTGGATATTTTGTCTTAAAACCTGCTACATCTCTTATCGGCACTACACGCGGATATGTTTCATCATACGTAATCATGAGCCAGGGGAATTTTTTGTCATCTTTTAACGTTACATTGTATTTAGGCTGATATTTATTAACAAGATTTGCTTCAAGAATAAGAGCCTCATTCTCAGAACGGGTAATTACTGTCTTTATTTCACCGACCTTTGGCATCATAAAATATAATTTTGGTCTGTCTTTCCACGATGAAGTATTCAGGTATGATCTAATCCTATCTTTCAGATTTATAGCTTTGCCAATGTATATGACATCACCCTTTTTATCCAACATCATGTAAACACCAGAAGACGAGGGTATATTTTTTAGTTCTTTTTTTAATGCAGGGTTAATATTAATCATTAGGATTATTCCTTATAATTATATATAATTCCTCTCTCCTTAAAATCTGTTAAAATTATGCACATAAATAATCAAAACAGAATGGAGATTCAATGAGTCAAATGACAATGGTTAAACATGAAATTAAAGATATTTCACAGGCTGTATTCGGAGAAGAAAGAATTAAATGGGCTAAAAGCCAGATGCCAGTCTTAAACAGCATCATGGAAAGATTTAACCGTGAAAAACCATTAAAGAACATAAAAATTTCAGCATGCTGCCATGTTACAACAGAAACAGCAATGCTTGCAATTACTTTAAAAACAGGCGGTGCAGACTGTGTATTAATAGCAAGTAACCCGTTAAGCACTCAGGATGATGTAGCAGCAAGCCTGGTAAAAAATCACGGTGTTTCAGTATTTGCAATTAAAGGTGAAAGCACTGATACTTACAGAAAACATGTAAGTATTGCCCTTGATCATGAGCCAAACATAATTATCGATGATGGTTCAGATGTAGTTGCAACGCTTTTAAAAGAGAAAAAAGAACTTATAAAAAACATTATAGGCACTACAGAAGAAACCACTACAGGACTTGTCAGACTTCGTGCAATGGAAAAAGACGGAGTATTAACTTTTCCCTCAATCGCTGTAAATGATTCCCAGACAAAACATATGTTTGATAACAGGTATGGAACTGGACAATCCACAATAGACGGTATCCTTCGTGCAACTAACACACTAATTGCAGGAAAAATTGTGGTGATTGCTGGTTATGGCTGGTGCGGAAAAGGTGTAGCAAAAAGAGCTAGCGGGCTTGGTGGAAGAGTAATTATTACTGAAATAGACCCGGTAAAAGCACTTGAAGCAATAATGGACGGTTATCAGGTTCTCCCAATGTCTGAAGCATCAAAAATCGGGGATATTTTCATAACAGTTACAGGAAACAAATCCGTCATAGACAAAAAACATTTTGAACAAATGAAAGACGGAGCAATAGTATGTAACTCAGGACATTTTGATCTCGAGATAAATCTTCAGGAGCTTGGAAAAATGGCAAAAGATAAAAAAATAATAAGACCATTTCTTGAAGAATACCAGTTAAACAATAAAAAAATATTTGTTCTTGCAGAAGGCAGACTTGTAAATCTTGGTGCAGCAGAAGGACACCCTGCAATTGTAATGGACATGAGTTTTGCAAATCAGTCCCTTGCTGCTGAATACCTTGTTAAGAACAAAGGCAAATTAAAACCAGGAGTGCAAAAACTCCCTGCAGACATTGACAGAGAAATTGCAGTGCTAAAATTAAAAACTATTGGGATTGACATTGATAAGCTTACCGATGAACAGATTAAATACATAAGTTCATGGGAAGAAGGCACCTAGTATCTGAAGAAAAATGAAATATATCGGAAAATTTTATCATCCACGGAAAAAACTCAGATTTTATGGTCTTTATGACCGGGATGAAAATCTTGTTTATCCTGTTGAATCAATTTTTTATCCAAATAAGACCGGAGATCCTTATAACTTCAACCAGCTTCATCCTCTTCTTTGTATCCAGCCCTCAAAAATAATTGGAATAGGGAAAAATTACAGAAGCCACGTAAAGGAATTTAATTCTTCAGTACCTGAAGAACCCGTTATTTTTATGAAATCCCCAAATTCAATTATTGGTCCTGAGGATAAGATTCTTTTACCTGAAGGAGCAGGACAGGTTGATTTTGAAGGAGAAATTGGAATAGTAATTAAAAAAGAAATTGAAAATATAAGCGAAGAAAATGCTCTTGATTATGTGCTTGGCTATACATGTGCAAATGATATTACAGCACGTGAGCTTCAGAAAAAAGATGGTCAATGGAGCAGATCAAAAAGTTTCAGGACATTTTGTCCGGTAGGGCCATGGGTACTACCTGTTTCCGAATTCCCTAACTATAAAAATCTTTCTCTTAAAACCTATGTGAATGATAAACCTGTTCAGTTTGCAAAAGCAAGCTCAATGATTTTCAGCATTCCATATATAGTAAGTTTTGTTTCAAAGGTTATGACACTATATCCAGGGGATATTATTTTAAGTGGTACACCAGCTGGTGTAGGCCCCTTAAAGAGAAATTATAAAATTGCAGTAGAAATTGAAGAAATTGGTACATTAATAAACAGAGTAAGCAGTAAATAGTCGTTTTTGGAATCTGCCACAAATAAAACCAAGCTTCGTCTTAAAAATCAAAACCAACATGACAGAATTCTGGGATAAACGTTCAAAACAACTTCTGGTACTTTCAGGTGTACTGCTGTTTCTTTTTGCATTACTGAAATTTGCAAAATATTTTTCTGAAATTTTTGCAATTCTTGGAATATCTATTCTTATTGCTTATCTTTTAATTGGTCCTGTAGATTTTCTTACAAGGATAGTAAAATTTCGTTCTATTGCAGTTATGCTGATTTATTTATTTTTAATAATATTCCTTATAACAGTATCAGTCTTTATAGGACCAAAGGTTGTAGCAGAATTTGGAGAGTTTACACAAAAGATTCCTGAAATAACAAACTCACTAAACAAAAATCTTCAGGATCTTCAAATCTCTTTAAATAAGAGCAATATCCCAATTAATATTCCATCAATCAAAACAGGCATACTTAATAAAATAGGCATAAAGACAATGGATACGCTAAGTAACATACTTGGTGTGGCTTCCAGTACAATTCATATGCTCTTTTACATACTTGTAACTTCTGTAATTTCATATTATTTCCTGCTTGAAGGACATAAAATCACACATGGACTTACCGCATACATTCCTCAGAAATATCATGTCCATATACACAATCTAATTTCTGAACTTGACAAGTGTCTTAGAGGTTTTTATGGTGGAATGGTAAAACTTGCTGCAATTAATGCAACTGTAATGTTTACAACTTATCTCATAATGAAAGTGCCTTACTCGCTTCTGCTTGCACTATGGCATTTCCTTTCATGCATTATCCCTGTGGTCGGTGGGTGGTTCGGACTTATACCAGCAATACTTGTAATCGCATTTACTGATCCCTTAAAAATCTGGATCCCACTTTTAGTATATGAAGGCTTCACAAGACTCATTAAGGATAATTTCATTACACCAAGGATTATGGGTGATGCAATTGGAATGCACCCGGTATTGGTACTCATAGCAGTACTGGCAGGACTAAAAACAGCTGGACTTGTAGGGATTCTTTTTGCATTGCCATTATTCGGTACAATAAATGTAATATTTAAATACTCACTAAAACAAATCCCCAAACAACAGGAATAATTACAGATATTTTTGTCTTACATAAAAAAGAAACGGACTGAATATGCTAATCTATTTTAGTGTCAATTGTTCATTTTATGCGCTAGTAGCTCACCGGTAGAGCACTCGGCTTTTAACCGATTGGCAGTGGGTTCAATTCCCACCTGGCGCACATTCAAAATCCAAAGAATCGGATCTCATTCTAATCAAACTTATAACTTTTAACAGTTTGACATCTGGTTCAATTCCCACCTGGCGCAAGTTTTAAAACGGCTCGTCGCATATTCGCTCTTTTTCATTTCTATTAAGGAACTACTATGACTCCTCGCCTATTTAGCCTTGTTGTTCAATGACGCTCAGACTTTCGCTCACAGAAAGTCTTCGCTTGGATTATCTGTTAAATAGTGAAACATTTTTCTAACTAAAAGGGCTTACAAAAGCGAAACCCATACCCTAAGCGGAGCGTTGGAGGCGCCAAGCCCACCAAGCGAAGCATGGGTATGGGTGAGCATAAAAATGTAAGCCCTTTTAGCTTTTATAGGGTAAAATACACAAAAAGCTTGTTTTAAAAGTAATTAGCTTGATTCCTGCCTAGCGCAAAATCTTCAAATGCCGGTTATTTCATTAAACGAAATAGAAATTAGAAAACCATTACCAGGTTTTAAAGGACAGTTTATCCATACAGATAAAATAACCATTGCATTCTTTGAAATAGAACAAGGGGCAGAACTACCTGAACACTCTCACCATCACGAACAAATTTCTACAATTATTGAAGGTAGATTTGAACTTAACCTAGGAGGAGAAACTATAATTCAGGAACCTGGAAAAGTTACTGTTATACCTTCAAACATTCCTCATTCAGGAAAAGCCCTAACTTTCTGCAAAGTAATAGACGTATTTTGTCCTGTAAGGGAAGATTACAAAAAGTGAAACTCAATTAAACCTTTTAGTCTCTTTCATGGTTATCGCCATTTTCTTTATCAGTAATACGATCAAGATGAATTTTAAATGGTTTTAAAACCCACAATAAAATAAGCGACATAAGAGTAATAATAAAAGCCAGCACAAACATACCAGTGCCGCATGCCATTCCAACTGAAGCAGCGACCCATAAGGTTGCTGCAGTAGTAAGTCCTTTTGTAACATATCCCTGGTGAAGTATTGCACCTGCTCCAAGAAAACCTATACCAGTTACAATTTGTGCTGCAACCCGTGATGTATCAACCCCATGAAAACCATAAATCGACACAAGTGTAAAAGTTGCTGATCCAATACAAACCAGCGACAGTGTCCGGAATCCAACCGTTTTATGACTAATTCCTCTTTCAATCCCTATAATTATTCCAAGCACAAAAGACACAAGGATTCTTATTATTATTGTTTGCGCTATATTTAAATCTGTTGCAAGCGTTTCCATAGTGTTTTTTAAATCATATACCCACCAATATAAAATAAATCACGTTTTGTTGTGATTTTTTACTGAATATGCTTGAATATTAATAATCAATAAACCGAAAGAAACATATAAATGCTAAGAGTCAGTTCAGCATTATTAAAAGGGCTTGTTGCTACTGGCGCATTAATAGCTGCTGGTGAAAATTATCATGCTCATAGTACTAATTTATATGCACAGGAAAGACCCCTGAATGAAACAGAACCAGGGAAAAAATTAACAAATACAATCAGTGCCTTTTTAAAAGCTAACGTGCCTAAGGGATATGAATTAAGTCCAAGAGAAATTATAGAAATGTACGGGTGGGTTATAAAAATATCCACTGAGGCTGATGCCCTGGAAAAAGATAAACAAGCTCAATATGTAAAAGACCAGCTAGCAACAGTCAAAAAAACATACATAATAGTTACTGATGAATCACTACAGTCATTAACAGATGGAGTAAACAAATTTAGAACAGTGAGAAATCAGACAGATAACAGCCAGGTACCAGCAAAAGACCGTATTAAACATGGAGAGTTATTATCTAACAGAGGAATAGTATCCAGATCTACACAGTTTGCACAGGCAGCAGGAATGACTGCTTCCCAGACAAATGAACTCATGGAGCTTATGCTTGGAAATAACAAAGGATTTATAGCTGAAAGGATCAACACCCAGCTAGATTCATATGAAACAAACAGCAGGGCAAAAAGAACCGGAGAGAAACTGGTCGAAGCAGTTAAATTACACAATCCTAATAATTAATATCCTCTTATATTTCTTACTATCTCCTCTATGGGAGGTAAATCTACAACCCCATCAAAATCACCTGGCTCATAAATAGCTATATTAGGATCATCATGTACTGTTGCATTTGTGCCAAGATGTAATCCCAATAAACCAGGACAATATTTAGGGATTGCATCTTTTTTAACATGCCGCGCTCCTGCTAATCCAAATATTGGTAACCCGGGATATTTTATCCTCCCACATCCAATATTTGCAGCCATATATCTGTTTACAAGATCTTCCTCCTCCTGATAATTTGATGGTCTTGGACACATATCAAATGGGATTACAGGAACTCTTTCTGACTGCAGAACTGGCAATATAAACTTTCTTAATGATGCTTCATATTCATCTATCATTTTTGCCTGATATCTTTTAATAGCAACCATGGCTATATCAACAGGAACAATAGGATCATGAGTAAATTTGTTTAATGTATCATCAAGCTGTGCCGGCAACTCCAGGGCAGAAACAAATTCTATGCCACGGGATTTTGCTAATTTAACAGCAATAGCGTAAAAAAGATGATGTGACATTTCCGTATGAGTATCACCAACTAAAACATCTCTGCCATTTTCAAGTTCACCCAGTATAGCCTCCATAGCATCGCCATAAGGTAGTAATGGTTCTGCTGTAATAAACCTGTTAGCACCAGTAGAAATCAAATCCAGCCTGTTTAGCCGTTCCCTCCAAGCAGGATATAACTGGATAAAATGCTTATCCGGGTGAATTCTCATTGTTTCCCCTGTATATGGAACTAAATTACTAGGACATTTATTCCAAATATAGAAAACTGAAATTAAGAAACAGTTAAATGAATCTTACAATAGCTGATGGTTAAAGGGTTTCAAACTCTTTAAAATGTTGAAATAAACAAAATTGCTAACTAAAAAACTGTTTTAAAATTTCCTATAACAAAACTACATGAAATAAAATTTGATTGTTAACGTTAAACAGCAAGGTTTAGCTAACTGGTTTGAGATGTAAAAGGTTAAGAATAAAAGTAGTTATTTGTTATTAAAATCAAAAGATTTTAATCTAAGCTCCCAAACTAGTATTAAATATTCGAATACCAGGAGTCACTTCCGACTTAAGTTTTAAATGGATATCTTCACCATTAATATCCCACAGTTCAAATTTTGGGAAATTTCCTTTAATTGAAACCAAATCCCTTAGTCCCATATAAAACTCCCTGTCTGTTTTTTCAGCAATTACTCTTCTTTCTAAATCAATTAGTGTGCTTCCTGCACCACTTACCACACAAACAGGAATTATTTCTCTTTTGTTATCAGAGAAGAAATTAAGCCCTCTTGCTCTGGAGGCAATCGATTTAATTTCTTCTATACCTTCAATAGCCCGTCTAAAACTGCTTTTTACTTTTATTAAATAAGTCCTATTTTTTGTTTCAACTCTCATATCTTCTTTTTCAATTTCATTAGGATCCACAATGTCCATTTTTACTATCTCAGGAGGACGATATTTTTTATTAAACACTTCTGAAAGACTAACTGCAGCTTCAGCTTTAGCATAATAACCAAAAACATACCTAGGGTTTAGTTTCTCTTTTTCCATAGCTTTCTTAAAAAGCCTTATTGCACCACTAACACCATTTGAATCAATTCTTATTATGTTCCTTATAAATGTCCTTCCTGCCCTGAAAGCATCATTTTCTTTGCTGCCTAGAAACAAAGCTAAATCTCTTTTTGTAGAATACGCATGTAAATCATGACTGGTTGAATTATCCAGCATATTACTAATACTGACTCTTACAGAATCATCAGCCTGACAATATTGTAAAAATGCCTGATACTCAGATTCTATCGTAAATAAGTCACCGGGTAGTTTATCTACACCATTTCTTGTTTTTAACCCTGATAACGATTGTAAAAATCCTACTCTTAAAATTACTTCTTCAGGACTTAAAGTCGAGTAAATATTCTCTCCTAATCTAACAGTCTGCAGAAAAGCATCTGATACCTTACTATCCAACCCAATAGTACTCTGGTAGGAGTTAACTCTTCTAACCGTGTCAGGAAGGATAGTTGAAGGATATCTCATCGGCAAAACCACAGCTCTGTCTTCATCATTGGTAACAGATACAGAAACTGGTTCAGTTAGAATCTGATTTTGTTCTGTTACCTCTTCAGCTATTTCAGGAATTATATCGTCCTCGACTATTTGTAAATGTTGATTTCCTGGATTCCTGACACAAATAATCCCGGTTATTTTTTCTGCTATTGCCGGATTGTTAGTGTTTCTGGTTATAAAAGATATTAATGCTACTCGTGCATTATCCATTACTGAACCTAATGTTTCATCACCTCGCCTGGATCTGTGCGATGAGCCAAAATATCTTGCTGCACGTTCAAATGGTTCCCCCTGCCCAATGTCATCCAGGAATGAAATAACTTTTTTATTTGGAGCAGAAATTTCACTGATTTTCCCCAGAAGAATATTTGCAGCCTGGGAAGCAGACAACCCCTCAAGCTCACTCATTTCAATGGTTATTAATTTTCTCTCTGCTTTAGAGACTTGAGTATTTATTCCACTGAGATTTTCCTGTGGTTTTGTTATTTGTGCAGAAGAAACAATTACAAGCGATTTTGGCTTATCTACCTGCATAGTAACAGGTGTACCGGCTTCAGGCACCACATTAAGGATACTTTCTTCATTTGAAGAAGCTTTTGATCTGAAAAGAAATGATACACCTTGTTTTAATTTCACTGCACCATCTTTTATAGCACCTGCAACAGCACAACCTAATTCATAGTATGAATAAAAAAATGAACCTATCTTTTTACCTACGAATTTAAATAATGCACCAACATCTTCTAGCCCACCTGACAATTCATCTCTAAACGATGAGTCATCTTTTCTGTAAGTTCTTCCAGCATTTCTTACAGATTTTTTGCGAACACCATTGCCTGGGTTAGCAGAACTTTTTTCTGTTGTTTTTTTACCAGGGGGCTGATTGCCTACTTTACTGATTTTCTTTGAACCCATATAAGTATTGAATTATAATTTCCATTACAGTAATTTATCAGAAAAATAATAATTTATTTGAGTTACAAACTATAAAAATATGTAAATCACAAGGGTAATCAGATTAAAATTGTTTAATCTTTTCTGTGGGCTAAGTTAAGTAACCCCCACAAAGCTCTCTTCTACAATTTTCGGATCAACTTCTTTTAAAAATGCTCTAAGCTTTACGTTTAGTACCGGCTTATTAGCTTGAAAGTCTTCAAGCTCAACAATTGCCATATTTTTTTCTGAGACTTTACCGCCTTCTCTAAATTTCACCTGAAAAACAGCGGACTGACCCGGATGAGTTAATTCTCCAGACCACCATTTGTATTCAATGCCACCACGATCTTCTACATCGTCAAGTTTAAAAGGTGAATATTTATTTTCATCATATTTTAATAAAGTCTGCCCTACCGGAGTAAAATCTTTATCTCCACTAACGGCATGTGTTGTTTGTGCTTCAAAGGTGACACCTTTTTTATTTGTACTTTTAATTTGCATTACTGACCCTGCACCTAGGCTTAAATACATCCCTTTTTTTGGTGTAAATGGCATTGACTGATAGTAAAATCCAGGCGGATATTTTATTTCATTAGTTGAATAAATTTGAAGACTCATATGATTTTTATTATCCCAGTTAACATTCAGAATCAATTGCAAAAGATTTCTTACAATTAAATATGTTTTACTCATGTTAATATTCAAGAACAGTGAAAATTACAAGACGCGAGTTCATGCCAGCTTTTGCTGCCTTAGGTGCTAGCTTTGCTGGCATAGCAAGTGCAAATGAAGTACACCCAAAACATGCAGAACCAGTTAAGCCAAATGAGCCACCTAAAAAAGAAGTATTAAATGAAGCAGCTAAAACTTCAGAGCAGGATTCTACAGCAATAGAAGTACTGCGGTGGATAGATCCAAATCTATCAAGTCTAATTATTAATCTTACATATTGTTTTACTGAACCAATAATATTTCATAAAAATAACCTTGAAAGATTAAAAAAAGGCATTGGAGGAATAAGTGAGGCAGACTTAATCCACAATAACTCAGACAGATGGGCAAATGCAATGGCAAGTGCAATGTCTTATCTCCTGGCTTACTCTGCAAGGTTTCCTTTTACTGTATGGGTTGCAAATGAGAGTTCCGAAGGTTCAGAAGAAGTAAAAAAACAAAACAGAGTATTTTCAGATTTTATGACAATTAATACTTATTATGGACAGACATTTGCGGACAGATATTTGACGAATGCTTTTCAGCATGAGCTAAGACAGGCATATAAAAAAGTACTTATGGAAAATCCACAATATAAATATCAACCCTGGGCTATACCTTTAAGCAAAACAATTCAAATATTTCGGGATATTTATCCTCCAATAAAAAGCAGTGTTAAGGAAGATGTAAAAGAAAGTGCAGGTGCCCTAAAAAGACTTGGAAGCATTAATGAAAATCTTGCCGTGGAATGGTTACGAAGTAGAAGAAACCAGTTAGATTTAATGCTTATATTCTTAAGTTATGTAGGCACATTTACTGATATTCCATCACTTATTACAGGCAACAAATTAAATGCTAATTCAGCAAACACTGCTACAGGTAGGGTAATAGCAAACTTACCGTGTCAGGCAGTACTATGCAAAAATTTATTAAAGAAATTAAAAGAAAAAGGTGATATGGACGGTTATAACGAAGAAAAAGTAATGTCTGCCGCTGGTTTACTCAATGGACCTATTTACTATGCAATAAATTCTGCTATTCAGTCAGTTACCGATTCAGCACTTGGTCTAAAAAAATATTCAGATACTGATGTAGCATTCTCAAACCTCAGGGAAATAATTGGTGCTATTAATGGAAGTATAATTTTTATGTTTTTACAGTATAGGCTTGAAAGCACAGTTCGGGCAAACATAAAAGATACAAAAAAGGGGCTTGCAAAAGAAGGCATGGTGAGCAGATTTGCAAACTGGTATATTGAGCCTGATGTAAAGGGAAATAAACCTGATTCATAAAGACTTCATTTAACCTTAAACAGAATTCAATCTATAATATTTTCATATCATGCTGCGAATTGCTGCTTTAACAATTGTTTTATTTTTTTATACCTGGACAGTAACTGACGGGACATATAATTTTTACCGTGAAAATAAGCATGCTCCCCTATACAGCTATCTTGCAGATGGATTTTTACATGGACAGTTACATTTTGTTCAGAAGCCACCTTTAGAACTGCTTAATCTGGAAAATCCCTATGACACATACCAAAACAAAGATTTCAGGACAAATGGGTGGCATGATGTTTCACTTTATCGTGGAAAATACTACTTATATTTTGGTCCAGTACCTGCAATTGTATTGTTCATGCCATTTAAACTCTTAACTAAAAAAGAAATGTCTGATCGGCTTGCTATATTGATATTTTCATTTGGAACCTTAATCTGGGCAACTTTTATAATAGGATACCTTAAAAAAAAATATTTCCCAACTGTCCCTGAATACATGGTAGCAACTGCTATTTTGCTTGTTGGTTTTGCTAATGTCTGCCCTTACCTATTAAGGAGAGCATTAATGTACAGCATAGCAATTGCATCAGCAATTTTCTTTACCACCGCTGCAATATATTTCCTGTCTAGAGCTATAGAGAAACATAAGCTAAATATAGTCTGGCTGTCTTTAGGCAGTCTGTTTGTAGGTCTTGCTGGCGGATGCAGACCACATTTTATACTTTCTGGAATTGTTTTAATTATATATCTTTATTTCCTTATTCAAAAAAATTATTTTCCCCAGGCAAAGCATGCACTAAAAGCATTAGTTATACCGTTTATTATCTGCCTCATTACACTGTTTGCTTATAACTATTTGCGCTTTGAAGACATAACTGATTTTGGATTCAAATATCAGCTTGCAAGAAATAAATTAACAATTACAGATACTATGGGAGTTATATATTGTGCTTCAAATATAAACTGGTACTTTTTCACAACACCTCATCTTTTTTCAGATTTTCCATATGTCCTCTTAAGATTATGGAAAGCCCCCTACTTTTCACAACCATATGAAAGGATTTTAGGATTATTTCCAGGCATACCTTTTGTTTTATTAATTTTTGAAATGCTAATTGTTAAGTGGCTTTTAAAAAGTAACAAATTAAAATCTGTTCAAAACTCAGCTAATTTTCCAAAACGTGAATTTATTATTATTATTATCCCTGGAATAGTAACACTGTCAGTTTTATTAACACTCTGCTATGTAACTATGAGATATCTTGCAGATTATATGACATTTTTTATATTAGCTGGAATTATTGCATGGTTTTATCTGTACATAAAACTAATACAAGGTTCATTATTTTCAAGAGTAACAAATTTATTTGCATACTCATCTGCAATTTACAGCATTTTAATTGGAATTGCAGCCTCAATAATCGGACCTGATCTTGGTTTAGTAGAAACAAATAACCCTGAATTCAGAAAACTACAATTACTATTTTTCCCCGTTTCTGTCTTTTTTCACTACTTTGATAAAAACATTTGACATATTTTATAAGCATTAGACTTTCAACATCTTTTTTAAATTTTCTTCTCTGCAGCTTAGATCAAAAACTGGATCCATTAAACTAATTTTTTTGTTTTTAATTTTTTGTGACAAGTGTAATCCCTTTTCAATTTCTATTGAAAAATCATCAGGTTTTCTGCCATATGATACATAACCATTTATTCCGTCCATTATAATTCCTTTGTCCAGCACATTCGTTATCACACATGGCGTTCCACAGGCAAGCGATTCAAGAACTGCAAAAGTGGTACCCTCAAAATGTGATGTAAGCAATGTAACATGAGCAGTCCTGTAATATTCTGGCAGTAAATTGTTTGGAATTATCCCGATATTTATAATATTCTGAGCATATTTGACTTTATATTTTTTTATTAATTTATTATATGATTCATCACTTACACCAATGATTATTAGTTTTACATTTTCATTTCTCTCTGAGACTAAATGGAAAGAACGAAATAATAATTCCGGGTTTTTACTAATTTCATCGTCTAATCTCCCAACATAAAGGAGTATTTTGTCATCATTTTTTATTCCTTTAATACTAAAGGTCCTGTCTTTAGGATATGGATTAAATATTCTGACATCAACTGAATTCGGTAGGTAGTATACTTTCCTTCTTAAAATGCCTATTGGAGAGTTAAATAAAATTATGTCCTTTTTATCAACAACAATCCTATCAACCAGTAATAACGAGAATAAACATCCTAGAGAAAAAAACATTTTTATTAAAATATTTTTGTGACCATAAGCCCATAAATTCCCTCTGATTGAACTTGCAAAAAATAAATATACTTTTGAGCGGGGATTTAATAATTTAATTAAAAGAGCTAATATTAGCCGACCGTATACAAATACAATTGTTTTATCCTGATTAAACTCCTTAACTCCCAAACAGGGTTTATTAAACATCATTTTAATTAAGCTGAAATTATATTTGTTTCTTCCTAAGGAAATATTTTTAACTGTAATATTTTATAACTCATCATCAAAATGCTCAATTCCTCCGAGTAAAATAAGATGAATATCATAATCATCATTTTTTAATGAGTGAAGATTAGAAATAAGTAATTTCCCTGCACCTCCAACAGTAATTGGGAGCTTATATCCATTAACCTCAAATGGTGATTCTTCTGAACCATAAAAAATTGATATTAAAGATTTAACCATAGACTATTTTAAATTCTTTATTGGTTTTAATCCCGGTCATATCATGCAATATATTAATAAGCCATGAAGTTGCTAATGGAAACACTTTAAATGACAGCAGCAACAATGCAAAAATCACTTTATCAGGTTGAAAAAAAGAGCTTAAGGGAGAGAGAAAAAATGATTTTTTGAGATTTTTAATAGCCAAATCATATTCACCATCAATTGTGCATAAAACAGCAATAATATATTTACTTCCTGAATAACACTTACTACTAAAACTTCTGGTAAATCTGTTTTTATCCTTAAATAAATTGTCAAGGATTGCGCTTGAGACACATTCAAGCTCATCATAATTTTTAGAAATGTTAGTAGAATGCCTTCTATAGCCAACTAGTATTCTTGGCAATGTAATTATGGGAAAATACTCGCTTAATCTTATAAAAAAATCCCAATCTGAAACAAGCAAATACTCTTTAAATAATCCAACTTTATCAAAACAATACTTCCTAATAAGCGGAGCACTGCCACAAGGAATTCCATTTACTTCTGAAACATTTTTAAAAACATTTCCATTTAAATTTTTTCCAACTCTCCAGCCAGTTAATCTACTGTTATTATCAATTACTGCTGCAAAACAAGATACTAAACCTGCATTAGGATTCTCTTCTAATGCTTTTACCTGAAGTTCAAGTTTTTCTTTATGCCAGATATCATCCCCATCCATAATCGCTATAAATTCTCCCCTAGAAAACCTGATTCCAGTGTTCCTGCCACCACCCTCACCTCTATTCTCCTGATTAATTAATTTTATATCCTGATATAATTCATAAAATTTTTCTATAATTTCTTTTGTTTTATCTGTAGAGCCATTATTTACAACAATAATTTCAAAGTCCCTATAAGTCTGATTTAAAACAGACTGAATAGCTTCCTCTATAAAGCTTTCAAGATTATGAGCTGTTATAACTACTGAGACCTTTGGATTTGGCATGATAATCTCTATTATAGAGATATTAAAATCTTTATAGTAGAGATTTACAATAAGAGAACTATACGAACCAATGATCCTACTGATAATCCCTTAACAGTTTAAATAGTACTCAGTATATATATTTTCTATAATTTATTTAAATTTAAGAATAAATTTCATATACAATAGTCTAACAAAGGAAACAACTAAATGAATGATTTTCTTAAGAGATTTACAGGAATATTGGCCTTAATTTACATTCTGTTTTTTTGTGGTTTTTTTATACATTCAGAGGGACATCATTCTGAAGATTCTGGCTATCCACTGGGACCTAAGGATATAAAGTTTGCAAGGAGTAAACCTAATACATTTTTTGCGTGGGGACTTACACAAAATCCTGACTATATTGTTGAAGAAATTGACAAAGAAATTGCAAGAAAAAAAACAAACACTTTCTTTGCTTTAGGAGCAACACAGAATCCTGGCTATATTGTTGAAGAAGCTGACAAAGAAATTGCAAGAAACAAGCCAGGCTCAGTTTTTGCACTTGGGGTCACAAAAAATGCATCATTCATAATAGAAGAAACAGATAAAGAATTTGCAAGAAATAACCCTCTGTCTAATTTTGCAATCGGGCTAACACAAAATCCTAATTATGTTGTTGAACAGGCAGACAAGGAAATTGCCAGAAACGATCCCTCATCTTTATTTGCTGCAGGAATTGCAAAGAACAAAAGCTACATAATTGAACAGGAAGACATACAGATAGCAAGAACCAACCCTGAAACTATATTTTCAGGTGGTATTGCTTTGAACCCAAATTATATGATTGAAGAAACGGACAAAGAAATTTTAAGAAACAATCCGAATACCTTATTTGCCGGCGGACTAGCTTTGAATCCAAACTTCATTGTTAGCCAGACAGACAAAGAATTTGCCAGGAATAACGCAATAGTTCCTAAAGGTGCTGATTTGACTGATAGCTTAATTCTTGGCTCTATAATTACTCAAAACCCAAGCTATGAAATAGAACAAATAGATATTGATCTAGCCAGGGATAATCCTGGAAGTCTGTTTGCATCAGGAATAGCTCTAAATCCAAACTTTATGATTCAGGAAGAAGACCTAAAAATCGCACGGAGTGCATTTAAAAGCTTTTTTGCAGCATCCTTAGCAGTCAGAACAGACTACCCAATTACTGATAAAGATATAAAAATTGCAAAAAGAAATCCAAACACCTTTTTTGCACATGCACTTACTCAGAACCCTAATCCAGCCGGAGCTAGCATAGATAACTACATGGAAGTCTTTGTAGCAGTAATTTTCCCATTATTACAGGAATTGTTTTCAGATCCGTTAACTGGAGGAGAATAAATGAAAACTAAAATAAAATCTTTTATTTGTATCCTTATAATCACTTTTTCTTCTTTATACACAAAGGCTGAAGAACCCCTTATCCCAATTGAACTAGTTGCCTGTTTTTTAAATACAAGTAAGACTGAAACAGTAATATCCAGAATTGATGTTGGTTTACAACCATTAAAGCTTGCAGTAAATCCTGTAACAAGAAAACTATATGTAACTAATTTTGCCAGCGATACTGTTTCCGTAATAGACACTGAAACAAATTTTTTATTAAGCACCATTAATACTGGAAAGGCTCCTAATGGCATTTCTGTAAATTCAAAAACAAATAAAATTTATATTGGGAACCAGCTGGATAATACTGTTACAGTAATTGATGGTTTAACTGACACAGTAGCTACTACTATATCTGTAGGACAAAAGCCTGTTCACGTCCTGGCAAATGAAAGCACAAACAAAATCTATGTTTCTAACCAGGATTCAAACTCAGTATCAATTATTGACGGTAGCAACGATGCAGTGACCACGGAAATATCAGTTGGTAATAAACCACAAGGAATTGGAATAAATACAAAAACAAACAAAATCTACATTGCAAACACTGAATCAAATAATATTTCAATAATAGACGGTTCATCTAATGCAGTTATAAAAACCATAGAAAATATAATTACAAACCCAACAGGAATTGCAATAGACGAAGGGAAAAATATAATATATGCATTCAGCACATCTGGAGAATCACTTCTTGGAAGAGGGGTATTATATATAATTAATGGTTCATCTGATACTGTAACCAAAAGTATCATTATTGGCTCAAATGGCTCAGAAATAGCTTTTCATAAGGCATCAGACAAAGTTTATATTACTCATACATTTAACAGTACAGTAGACGGATATGACTCAAAAAAGGATGAACTCCTTTGTACCATTACTGAAATATTTGATCCTGTTGGTATTGCAATTGACCCCAAATCAAACCTAATATATATTTGTGAGACCTCTACAAGCAAAGTCGCAGTTGTTAAAGACACAGGTATTAAAAAAGATGATGACAACAAACCAGATAAACCGGAGAATCCTGAGAACAACACAAATAATGGCACAAATACAAATCCGGAATTAGTAAATAACTTCAATCAGGCAATAGAAGAATTAACTAACATTCAAAGTGAGATAAAAAACTCATCTAGGTTTGCAAGACCAGTAGCAACCAGGATTGGTTCTGCAATAAAAAAACTTAGAAAGGCAATCCAATTCAGCCAGTCAACATGTGAAAATCAAATACAAATCAGCATAGAAAAACTTGAAAGTATAATATCTTTCTTTGAAAGCAAGGGTTGTTCAGAGACAAAATCACAAAGATGTATTCCTGCTGATATATTAGATGATCTTTTAACTCAATATGAAAACCAAATTGAAGTAATAAGGTCAGTTACTGAAACTGATGATAATGCAAATAACACACTGGATCTTTGTGAAAGATGATCACGGTTTTTTTTCAGACTTAGGTATAAGATTTGCAAGCGGCATTGTAGATAACGGGGTTGGCATAATAAATCTTGATAAAGGTTCTATAACCCTTATATTTGCTGCTTGTCCAGGCTCATTAGCTATTGGCATAAAATTACCTAATGGCATAGGAAAAAGAGGCGTAGGCATCTGAAATCTTCCTGCAAAATCCATAGCACCTATGTGAGATTTTTCTTCCTGAGTTAAAATTGGAATCTTAAAAGCACCATCTATTAATCTGGTTATGTTTACGTTATTTGAGCCAAATCCATGAGGCAGATAGCCTCCTCTGCGAACCCATCCAGAAACCCCTATGAGTTTTCCATCCCTCAGGCTTATTATCGGTCCTCCTGAATTACCACCGTCTAACTCGGTGACCTGAGTCTGATTAGCATACAACCTGTCGCCAAGAAGCACGTATCTACCAGGATGCCTAACAAAACCTATAGAGATTGAACTGTTCAAACCTCCTGGGTTTCCAATAACAACTATAGGTTCACCATATAGAGGAGGTTGCATTGGCCCTCTTATTTCAAGCCCAATATTTTCTGGTATTTTAGCGTCTATGTTAGGGGGCAATTCACTTAAAGCTAAATCCCCTGTATCTGACTGTAAGAATGGTATTGTACCGCCCGGCAGAGGGGTAGGTGTCATTTTAAAAGAGAAACCATCAAACATTCTTATGGTTAGCTCTTGTCTGAGCCAGTGAACTACATCAGAATGTCCATGACCTACTGTAAGAAGATATCGTTTACCATTTGCTCTTATAATTGAACCTGCTCCAAGCACAGAATTACCTTCACTATTTCTGTAAGAAATATTTACTGCAGATGGTCCTACCCTACCAACCATTCCCATTACTTGTTCCATCCCTATAGATGTACCTAGTCTTTGGTTTAATTCACCTATGGTTGTCTGCATATTTTCTACAACACGTTGGTTTTCGTTTAATCTGTCACTTAAATCCCTATTTGCAGCACTGGTTTGATCTGCAAGATTTTGTGCATCCTGTAATTTTTCTCCAAAGACTCTTGCCTGAGCTGCCGCATTTGTTGCCTGAGCTTCTCTTGCTTGCCTTTCTCTTGCAAGTGAAGCCTCATGATCAGATTTCATCTGATCAATTCTTCTTTCAAGACCCACAGTGTTTTCATTCTGTTTATTAATGTCACTCTGCTGGAAATATAAAGCTGTGCCTCCTCCTCCAGCCAACAATAAAACTGCTGCTTTGCCTAAAGAAGCTCTGTTAATCCTTAACACACTCCCCCTTACTATAACCAGTTACAGACACTGACCCGTGAAGTTATATCCTTACTGCTTTATATGTTTAATTAATTGTGTTTATTCTATTATTACTTAAATCATTTGTCTATAGTTTGTTTAAAATCTTGGGGTGCTTGATTTGTTATTAAATAAAATATTTAAAGGATTATGTTAAAGGAACTTAATTTTCTGTCTACGAAGCGAGCCATTCATAAAAAATATCAAACAATTAAGTCTGTTCTGGTTAGATATTCACATGAATGAACAGATAATTTAACAATTTAACATTTAACAAAAACTGTTTTGTTTATGCTAATATAACTTGTTAATTAATACTATTTGAGAAATCATAAATTACTTAGGTGCAAGTATGCCTATTGATAGCATAAACAGTGCTAAAAGCGGAAGAACTGGTGCTTACCTTAGAAATACTTTATTCGTACTTCTAGGTGTTGGCACTGCAGGAGGAGTAGGTGGTTACTTCCAGCTTAAGGATGAAATTAATGGTAAGAATACACAGCTTACTCAAAAGCTTAATGAAAGTGAAACTGCAAGAGCTAGTATGGCTGAAGAGCTAGCAAAAGCAAATGCAACAATTGCAAGACTGGAACAAGGTATGTCACTCAACAAATCTGCAATTGAAGGTAATGCAACAGCTATTGATGAATATAGAAAAGCTTTAGCAAATATGGGCTCAGAAGCTCAAGTTCAAAACAAGAAAATTGAAAGCTTAGTTAAAAGGGATGGAGAACACGATAAAGGTCTTGCCAATTTAAATAAAAGTTTAGATACAGTAACTATTAAAGTAGGTAATTTAGAAACTAAAGTTTCAGTAAGTGATCTTCAAGACGTATACAACAAAGCTCTATCCTCTACAGTTATAGTTAATATGGAAGTAAAGTATAAAAAAGATGATGGCATGGGTACTGTAGTAGAAAAGACTGAAACTCACCAAGGTTCAGGAGTAGTGGCTGCCCACATAAATGGGGGAAAAGATGGTGGTTATATTGTTACTAACTGGCATGTTTTAAATTGTGAACATTTGAAAGACGAGGATTATAAAAATAAAGAGATAACATTAACCTTTCCAGATGGCAATAAAGTAAAAGCTAAACCACATTATTATTTGGACAGCAGTGGAAAAGAACAATTAGCCAGGAAAAAAGATCATGATCTTGTTCTTCTAAAGACAACTGAAAATATTTCAAAGGCTGTTCCTGTTTCTTTTGCATCTGATGAACCAAAAGCAGGAGAAGCTGTGTTTGTAGTTGGAAATCCATTTGGAGATGTCCTTGGTAATAGATTTTCAGGAAGCTTTGGCATTATAAGTGGCGATAGCATTGTAAAATATGGAAGTGGCTCTCCTACTATACTCTCTAAAGATGAAAAAGATGCAATAAAAACCACAAGAACTGATGCTGCAATGAATCCTGGAAATTCTGGCGGGCTTGGATGGAGAGTAAGGGACGGAAAAATGGTATTCATGCCTACATTTATTTTCCCAGGCGAAATATTTCACGGAATGGGTTTTGGTGTTACAGCACCTACAATAAGTGGTGATATTAAAACATGGATTCCATATGATCTGAATTCACATGGCGGCTTTGTGGAGAGAGAATCAAAGCCTGCAAAACCTGCTCCTGTCAAAACGAGTAAAATAACTCCTCAGAATAAAAACACCAGGACCTGGCAAAAAGGCTATACTCCTCTAGTTAGACAATCAGAGCTTAGAAGTTACAATACTGCAGTTTTAGCAGGAAGAAGATTTACTTAAAATGCTTCTTTTTAATTAAGAATAAAGGGCGTTTTTATCTTTGGTCTTCCACTATCAATAACAAACCTGTTAGAGTTTTGTCTTAAGTAGTTTAAGTTATCCACTGAAAAAATATCCTTGTTTTTTATAGAAGCTGTATCTGTAATCATTCTTAATCCACTAAATAACAATAAATCTAATATTTCAATCTGAGTTTTTATTCTTTCAGCTTTTGATAATAAAATTTCAGATTTATATTCAAGAGGCTTATTCTTTAATTCAGGGAATGCATTGTCAAGCGCTCTAATAATCATATTTTCTCTCTGAGAAACAGGATTTCTTCGGATTTCTCGTAAATTTATTACTAGAGAGTCTAATTCCTTAACATCACTAAGGATTGAACTAGCATAGCTCAAAATATGTGCAGGTAAATCAGGATATTCAGTAATTTTTTCAACGAATTCTCTTGCTGCCTCCATCTCTCTGCCCAAATATTTAGAGCCAATAAATATAGCTTTGGCAGGTTCGGTTTGATAATGAATAAAACCTCTTTGGAAGTCAGCAAAATTTTCTATTGCTGATTGAGAAAATGATTGAGGATAGTTAAGTAAAGCATGTTGACTGATAGAGCTCTCATGGTTGCCTTTAAATTGCTGCATTAAGCCTGCCACATGAACAATAGCACCACAAGAAACATATGATTCGTTTGCATATAATAGTGCATCTGTTTGTACCTGTATGGATTCTAATGCAGTTCTTTCTACATTTTTAGCTAGTTCTTTAAGATGAAGTCTGGCTTCTTCATCTGTTATCAGCTCACCAAAAACATCTTCAACAAAATCAGACACATAACCATTCTGGTAATTCAGGATACATTCAGTAAATATTTTAAGATTTTCGCCTGTAAATTCTCCATTCTCAATTTCAGAAGCAAGCTCGGAGAGCCCAAGAAGAAGATACTTTGGTTCTTTAAGTTTCTTGGCAATATGAAGAAGATCTTCAATTTGGTTAAATTGCGTATTTAAAAAATCAATCAGCTCTTTTTTTGCATCGGAATGTTGTTTTAAAATAGTTTGAGCAGATTCTAATTTTAAAACGTATAATTTGTTTAAGGCTTCTATTTCAATACTTTTCCTGTCAAACTTTACTTCAGAAAAATCAATGATATTAGCTTCTAATGATTCTGGATTAATGATCTTAGATTTGATAAATTCCAATTGAAACCTTTCTTCTTCTGTAAGCTCAGCCTTTGAATATAGACTCATTAATTCTTCTCTTATACTCCTTTCAATTTTTTTCATTTCCTCATGTATTTTGATTACATGAGTTTCCATAAGCATAAAAGCATCTTTATAACAAGCACTGCTAGTTCCAATAGCAGATACTTCTTCTCCTTCGGGAATATCTTTATTAGATAAAATAGTATTAGTAATATTCTTTAATTTTATATCCCAAATTTCCCGTGCATTAGATAAATTCTTCTGAAAAGACAAGCTTGGATTATAAGACTCTTCAAATATGCAAATTGCATTTTTAGCTAAGGCTTTAACCCTATTATCATAGTGCCACATGTCTAATAATAGTGGGTTGGTTATATCAAGTTTAGGCTGCATCATTAAACGACTTGTATAAAAATTAGTATCAAATAAAACCCATGATTCATTACCAAATGTGTCTCTAAAAAACCTATTCATTTCTCTAACCATTTCACATTCAGTAATTTCTGGATTAGCAGTTTGGATAGCAGCTGAAGCAATGTGAGAAAGATACTTTTCTAGACCACGGATTAAATAGAGGATTTTAGGATGATCTTTATAAGAAGAAGTTGCCTTAAACCAGTTCCAACCAGCTGCTTCTAAAGCTCTAGTAGCAAACTCCAACTGAAGAGAAGTCATTCTCAATCCTGTTTTAAAATCATTTTTCACCTGCTCTGGAGAATTGTCATTTGGAATTAAAATTCCTTCAACTTTCTCTGATTCCAAAATAACATCTTCAATACTCCCAGTATTATTTATTGCTTGTTCAATTAATCTATTAGCTTCTTTTTTTACCAGCAATAAATATCTGTCATCAATTAAAGTGCCAGCACCTTTTGTTTCATGATTTTGAGTAATAGAATAGTCATGATCTGAAAGCGGAGTTATGGAACCATACGACTCAATATTTGTGGCTAATTGATCATGATTATAATAAGCAATATTTATAAGATCCCGAATCCCTCTAACAGGTCTTTGTTCAATAACATTTCCTGTATCTGTAGCAATTGCCACTAAATAATTTACTAGTGCAATAGTTCTGTTTGATGACTGTTCTAGAGAAGAATGAATTATATTTCTTTCTGAATCTATTTGCTTTCTGTTAGGTAATCTTCCATGAGCAACTGTTTGTGTGGTTGCAAGATCAGAGCTGTGAAGTCTTCGTAAAATAGGGTCAGGTATTTTTCTGGAAACAGTTCTGCCTGCTCCCAAAGGATAAATACCTTGAATTATAGGAGTACTAAGCATTTTCACTCCATTTTTAACCAGGTTTATTAATTAACAGCCATTTTATCAAAAGTTGTCTTACTCAACATTAACAACATTTAATTTAGACTGCAAAATAGCTATTAAAAGCAATTTTTGGGCAAAACCTACTTTGAAATATGCTTCTATGAACTAAGCCACTTATAAAAAGTATCAAATGCTTTTTTCCCACCAGAAAGAAACTGATCTCTGTTAACCTGCTGAGCTGTAACAACCCTGGCAAAACTCATTCGCATCTCATTTCGTCTGTCACCATAATTATTAAAAAACTCTGCTCCATTATGTGGTCCCAGCTGAAGATTACTAACTGCCAGTTTTTGTGCCGTGGCTGTAGCACCAGCAGTTGAACCCTCAATAACTGCCATACATCCTAGAACCTCTGACAATGTTGAAAGTTCAGGAACTTCAGCACAAACCGGAATCTCATGAAGTTTGTCACTTCCAATGCCAAATTTTTGCAAATCCCTCTCAAGCATAGGCAATCTTCTTCTCTCATTAAAATCAATTCCAATGGCACTCCAGTCAATCGCTTTTTCTAACCTGGGTTCCAATGCTATATATAAACCATACATTTTTTTTAGAGCAGCAATATATTCCCCACGGGTTACATTTGTATTTTCTAAAGCTTTAAGCAAAGGAATCTCACCAAGTTTTCTATGGGTATCAGAATTTTCCCTGAGTAAATCTTTAAAAATCTGAGGAATAAATAATCTCCCAACTCTTGCACCACCTATAGCAGCCAGCACTCTGGTAAAATTCATACTTAAATCCTTAATTTAAAACAATTGAATACTATAATACCATGTAATTTTATTTAAATTAACAGAGTGTTTTTGACTATAATATAACTAATTATTATTTCTTCCATCCATTAATTTTCTTACTGCATGGCTTCTTGCTGAGGCAATTTTATTGGCTTGTTCTTGTGCATCTAGTCTTTTATTTAAGCCTTCACCATAAATTGCACGTGAAGCAACGTATGTAGCAGTTGCAGTTACAGTACTTGCAACTACAGAAGCAATTTGTCTATTTCCAAATGCTCTAGGATGTACTACTTTATACCCACTGTCAGTTAGCATTTTTACTAATCTGTCTATTTCTCTTTGTTCATGTGGAGTAGGAATTTTTAATGCTTCTGTTCCATAACCAATCGGCACACCAACCAGAGCACCAGAAGCAATAGCAGTCATAAAATATCTGCGGGGTATTGGCTGTGCATATGGTTCACCTTCAAAGTAATCCGGTCCTTTTGTTTTTGTTAGTTCTTCTTCTTTTTTGTTTGCTCGTTTTGCAATAGGCAATGCAACATTGCCTCCTGCTATACCTGAGACAATAGGATTTCCAACATCCCTGTATGCATGAGAATTATTCATTTGGCTGTCAGGACCATCATGAATGGTAACATGTACCCTGTATCCATAACTTTCAAGCTTTAGCACAGCTTCTTTAAGAGGATTTTCTCTATCACTTATAGATTTATCCCACGTAGAAATAGATGCAGCACATGCAGCTGGAACCCCTACCAAAGTGCCCCCGAGAGAAGCCGCACAATGTGCAAAAAAAGCCCTTCTACCTATTCCTTCTGATTTCATACTAATAAAATATTAGCCCATTTAATGTCCGTGTACATTAAATTCCTCTAAGGCAACTATTAAAAAATAGTAAATAATTTATTTTACTTAACCAAATTACTTTTTTTATAAGACTTTTTTACTCTGTAGGAATATCTGTTGGTATGTCAAAATCTTCCGGGAGACCAGGAAATCCCTCAGGAAGACCAGGAAATCCTTCAGGAAAACCAGGAATGTCTGTACCGCCTGAAGAAGTACTACCACCTGAAGAGGTACTGCTACCTATACCAGGGAAGCTGGGTATAGTTGGTGCATCACAAAGTTTTGTAGTGCCAGTACCGGTACTAGTACTTCCTGTAAACTTTTCAGGAAAGAGATTACCTGAAATAGCTGCAATAGGAACTGATTTTAGTTTTTGAAAATCGCTGTCTTTTATACAATTTTTCTCCGGATCTATAGTGCTGGTTGTTTTAGTAATGCTTGGGTTTTGAACAGTAGCATTAAAACTTACATCCAGGCAACCGTCCTGTCTTTTATTAATGACTTCCACCTTTCCTTTTACTGAATAGCTGCTATCAGCAGTAAAAGGGGCACCTTTACTCACTGAAACTGATTTTGTTTTTGACTTTTTGCTGCTTCCTTCAGAAAACGTAAAAAAGACTTTCTGGTTTTCGGTACTACTGGTGAAAGAATTCCCATGTTCAAACTCTATAACATCACCTGTTTTTAGATTATTAAATTCCTGAGAGCTAAGGGTTAGGTTTAAATTCACAAATGCTGTTTTTCCTCTCCTTTTGCTACTTACAAATGAAAGGTTAATATTTTGATCCCCAAAGTTCTGCACCTCACAAGAAACAGGCGGTGTACTTCCTGATTTTTTAGCCGGGGCATATGTTATACCTCCAATTTTTACAAAACTATTTCTATTTTCTGCATTTATTACACCAGCAAAACAAATTACCAAAAACATTGAAATTAAAAAATTACTTATTAGTCTTTTACGTGCTTTATCCATAGAAGCCTCCTATACAAGCTAATCAGAAATTATCTCATGAAATCCTGAGGCAGAAGCAATAAATAAAGCATTGAGACACATTGAAGAAAAGCATCAATCAAACCTGTTGATAAAATATTTTTAAAGGATCAGAGTAAATTAATTGAATAAATTTAATTATAAAGATTTAGCTATCAATGTCTCGCTTTTACTGGTAAGTAGTTTATTTGGTTTACTACTAGTAATTTTTGTAATAGAAGTAAGGCATTTTATAAAAACAAAACAGTATTTGAGTTATGCATGGCATGATCCAAACACACAGTTTGATTCAGAACTTGGATGGGGTCCAATACCAAATACAAAAATCTATGTTCCTGACTGGGGAACAACAAGTTCAAATTCGCTTGGATTTCGTTCTGCTGAAATTGATCAAAGTAAAAAACAAATAATTATACTGGGCGACTCAGTTGCATGGGGATTTGGGGTAAGTGATACAGAGACATTCCCTTATTTCTTAGAAAAAATGGTTTCTAATTTAGGCTACCAGGTGTCTAACCTTGCAGTATCAGGATATGACCTTGGGCAATATTATCTATTTTTAAAAAGACATATAGATAAATTCAATAATTTAAAACAAGTGGTTCTTGTGATTTGTACACAAAATGACTTAGTATGCACAGGAAGGAATTTTGATAATGGGAAGAGAAAGCCTCTTTTTGTTACTAGAAATAGTGATTTAATACTTACGAATAATCGTATTAATGAGCATTGCCTAAGAAATTTATTTTCAAGAAGCTATTTTCTGGGCAATTATTTCCCAAATAGAGGTATTACAGGTAAGTTTTTGAGCTGGATCTCTGGTGATAAGACTCTAAGCAGTGGAAGTGAATTAGAAAAAGTCTCGATAACTTTACTTCAAAAAATCTATGAACTAGTTTTAAGCCATGATGCTAAACTTCTAGTTGTTTTAAGTCCTTCTACAAAAGATTTTATAGAAAAATCTGCTTCTTTAAATGCCTTTGAGTATATTTTTAACAAATTAAAGCTTAAAGATCTTAATTACATAGATTATATTGAAGTGCTTAAAAAAGAAGATCAAAAAGAACTAAATAGTCTTTATTTGCATGATGAACACTATAATAGAAAAGGTAATTTGCTTTTAGCTAAAACAGTTTATGAATCTTTATTTAAGAAGTAATTATATTTAAGCTATGTTGAAGAAAATAATCCTTATCATAATGCTAATTAATTATTTTCAATTTACTGGTTATGCCTGTGATGATTTATCATTACCAGGCAACCCAAGCACAACAATTGATTGGCATGAAGGATTGGATGATTCATTTCAAGGACCCGACAATCCAAATACTGTATTTGAAATAGATGAAAATGCATATGTTACTTTTTCAAAAATAATTCACGGGACCAAGGTGCTGGTAGCTGTTCACAAAGATTTTGTCGGTAAAAGTGAAATTAAAGGATTTAAAATACCAACTCCTGAAGAATTCTCAGAAAGAATATTTAAAACATTTAATCACCATTGGCATGTGTTTGGTGGTTATCCATATGACAGATACACTGTAAAAATAAAACCATTTTCTGAATCTTCAGGTTTTTCCCTGTCAAAGATAGGTGTAGCTTTTGGAAAAACAACAGACGAAAACACTCCTAACTTTCCACCCCATGGTTATGTGGAAGCACTTGAGGGTTTTGTACAACATGAAATGTTTCATTCATGGCTTGGGAAATTAATTCAATACGAACCAAATGAAAGCGGCAATCTTTTCCAGCTTGAAACCTGGGTAGTAGAAGGAGGAGCAAGTTATTACGGGGACAGATCAGCAAGCCTTATCATAAGAAAATCCATATACAGAAAATTAATGAGACAAAAACTAAACAGCTATAAAAAGGCATTAAACACATCTCTTGATCTTTCGGTTCAAGCTCTTGTAGAAAAAATAGGACCTGGTCCACCGGCAAATGACAACACTCAAACACTACTCTATGCAAGATCAACCATTGTTAATTATTTACTCGATGAAGAATTAACAAAACTTGGATTTGATCTGGACATTTTAATGAAGAGATTATATGAAGATTTTGGATTAACAAATAAAAAATGGACTCAAAATGATATTGTACAAATACTAAATAATGAAACGAATAAAGACTTTAGCAAATTCCTTAATAAGTATTTATTAACCAATAGCAAATTCCCAATAAAAAGGAATTTTAAATTCCTAAAGCATGCGGCACAATGCTCAACAATTGACTAGCATCTGCTAAAAAAAAACAGAGCAGCAACTCAAGTTACTGCTCTGTTTAAGTAGTGAGTATCCTCTAGTAATCTCTTCTCTTTTTAAAACCACCGCCACCTGAGCTGCGGAATCCACCGCCTCTATCATCATTTGACTTTTCTCTTGCAATACTGACATTTATAGATCTGCCTTTAACTTCAGTTCCGTTAAGTGCATCAATTGCAGCTTGTGCACTGCCATCAGAAGTCATCTCAACAAAACCAAATCCTCTGGAGCGACCAGTATCTCTATCAGTGATTACTCTGGCTGATTGAACTTCTCCATATTGTTTAAACAAATCTTCCAGATCCATGTCTGTCATTTCAAACGACAAACTACCAACAAACAATTTCTTTGACATAATTATCCTCTTTCTTTCAGGCACTTGACTACTTTTAAAAGAGGATAAAGAAAACTATAATTAAATAACAACTTAACACTCTTCTCAAGATCACAAACACCCGATTCCATTACCAGCCTGTGTTTACCAGGCTAAAACAATATACCACAAAGAATCAAAAAGTACGATATTTCGGGGTCTAACCTAGAAAAAATATCCTGATTTAACCCTACTGGCATACACTATTTACCCTTTCCTGGATAATGTTAGGTATACAACGCAACATAATTGCTAATACTCAAATTTACAAAAAGAGGTCGTTATTTTAGGGGGATTATAAGAAACGGGGCCGATTATAAAAAAAAAGTGAAGAAAGGTAAAAATTGGCAGGTTTATATTATTCAAACCGAGACCGGAAAACTATACACCGGTATTACGACTGATATAGACCGAAGATTAAATGAACATAAGAAAAATAAAGGCGCTAAATATTTCAGGCTTGAAAATCCTCAAGAAGTAGTTTTTATAGAACTTTGCAAAGATAGAGCAGAAGCAACTAAAAGAGAACTTCAAATTAAAAGATTCAATAGGAATGAAAAGTTGAAATTAATCAGGAAATAAATCTAAACTTTATATTTTCAAAAAAGCCCTGGTTGCTTTAGAGGGAAAAATAGGGTTAACCCTTTTCAGCATTAAGAGACTCTAATTAAAAACTAGAAAGTGATTTTTTGAATCCAACTACTCGTACAAATGACCTGATTATGAATTTTCAATGGCGGGTAATAATTGTGTAGGTTAGCAACTCATTACCTGGAAGGTGAGAATATGAAAGTGAAAAAGAATATTGCTGGTATTAATTTAATTTTAATTCTTGTAATTTTATTTGGGATAACTAATTTAGTAGCAGCTAATGCGCAATTAATAGATATCCAGTCTGGTCGCACCCAAGAATCACAGGGTACTATAATTAATGTAATAACACCACCTCTAATAAATGCAGCAGACATGACTCCTGAACAAAGACGACAAAGACTAGTAGAACTTAAGTTAAATCTTGAAACATTTAATTTTAGACTTACCCAGATACAAACAGAACTTAGAAGATTAAGAGCGCTTCCTCAAACAGATGAGATTCGCAGGGAAATTGCAGCATATGAAGCTTTAGAAGCTCAACTTCTTAGACAAATAGCAGACACAGAAGCAGAAATTGCAAGACTAGAAAGCATGAACTAGGTTTTTACAATCTGCAATATATTTCAATACTAGCTATTTCAAAAAAAGAGGGTGGTCTGCCCCAACTCCTGAACTAGGTCTTTTTAAGAGTTCATTACTAGTATTTTATAATTAAAATTGTAACCTCTAGCAATATGAAAACCATACATATTCTTTTAATTTTATTTTGTTCCTTTTTTTGTTTTGGGTTTCACCAAAAATTAGATATTTCAGATAAAGTAATTAGTTCTTTGCTTTTTTGTCCAGATAAAATACTTAAAGAAACACCTTCTGAATTTGGACTCGAGTACAAAGAAGTATCTATAGTAATAGAAAACGGAAAGACATTACATGGCTGGTATGTTCCAGGTGACAAACCCACAGATAAAAATATTATTTACCTGCATGGATCCAAAGGTAATGCCAGTCTCTATTTGGGAGGTATAGAGCAACTACATAAAGCAGGAGCAAACATACTCATAGTCGATTACGAAGGTTTTGGAAATAGTGGTGGTAAAGCCTCTATAAAAAATACTATAACAGACGCCATTGCTATGTATGACTACTTAATTTACAAACAAATTGCAAGACCTGAAAACATAAGCTTATTTGGTTATTCTTATGGTGGAGCTATTGCAATTGAACTTGCTTTAAAGCGAAAAGTTCATGCAATATTACTTGAATCCTCTTTCTCATCATTAAGAGACATTGCAACTTCACGGTATTCGTTTCTCGCCTCACTACTGGTACCAAACGATTTGCTCAATTCCAAAAAAAATATAAAAAAGATTGATGTGCCAGTTATTATTGCCTATGCTGGTAATGACCAAATAATACCAATAGCACACAGTAAAAACCTATTTATAAGTGCTAACCCACCCAAATATTTGTTTGAAATTAAAAACGCCCAACATCATAACATTTTCAAATTCGTTACAGATGAATACATTAACCTAATAAAAAAGAATTTTGTTTAGTCCAACTCTTATTTCTATATGAACAATTATCAAACTTTTTTCAGGACAAATAAGTTTACATTTTAGACCAAATCTAAAGCAGTATATTATAATAAAAGTTAATTATTAAATTGTTACCAAAGAAAGCTTTCTTCTTATGCTAGAAGCAACTAAGCCAGTTTGTGCTACACATCCTGTAAGAATAATAACTCCCATTAGCAAAGCTACCCATGTTAAAACACCTGAAGAAATAGCTAATGATCAACCTACAGCTGAACAAATAGTTAAACAGGAAGCTCCTCCTGGAAACACTACAGGCAGTTACACCGGAGAAATATCTACAAATGGTTGGCTTCCAAACGGCACTATATTAGGAGAACAATATGGGGATCACTACGAGATTATCGAACATATAAACGATGGCGGGATGGCTGAAGTCTACAGGGTTAGAACAAGAAGCGGAGAAATACTAGCTGCAAAGGTGATGAAAAAAATACCATCTCAGGACGAAGAACTGTTTTTAACACGATTCATAAGAGAGATTAAAATGCTGAAAATGATTCACGAACTTAAAGTAAAAACAAACAATGTAGTTTCATGCAAAGACGCTGGTATTACTTCAGACGGAAGAATATTTTATCTGATGGAATGTGCAGATTATTCTTTGAAAGATCTAATTGAGAGAAATGAAATCGATCCTCTGACAGGCATTGTATTAATGTCTAAAGTATGCACTGCTTTAGAAGCTGTTCACAAAAAAGGTATTATTCACAGGGATCTTAAGCCATCAAACATATTAATTTGTAATGGTGAGCCTTTAATTAGTGATTTTGGAGTCGCCGGATATGCAAGCAGAAATGATGACTATAAAAAACTGACTGCATCCAATGCCACTGTAGGAACAGTTGGTTATTTATCACCAGAACAAGCAAGAATTCTTTTGAATGGAGAAAAAATTGAACTTACTGGCATGTCTGACAGATATTCCATTGCTGTAATCATATATGAAATTCTCACACAAGGAGAACTTCCGGTACCTGATATTGGCGGTGGAGCAGCAGCAAGGCTTAGAAGACAAATTGATAATCCTCCTGTAGATATCAGGAGACACATAAAAAATATAGATGAATCCCTGGGAGCCACTGTAATGGCTATGTTAAACAGAGATGCAAATTTCAGACTGCCAGGAAGGAGCCTTAGCCAGATTGCAAATAAAACATTTAGTAAAGTTATAGAAAGAGGAAAAGTCACAAAGTAAACTGCACACAAAAGAATTTAATTTAATTTTACTAATGCATACTTTTTACCAGAAGCAACGATTTTAAATCTATCGTGGATTTGATGATTATTGAAAAGTTTATATTTTACTTTTTCGACATCAGACTCATGTACAATTATAAATATATTTTTACTTTCTTTTAATTGCTTTTGTATTTTAGAAAGTTGTTTTTTTTGAGAACTAAAATCCACAGGCATTCTTCCATAATAGACAAGTATTGGTTTGTATCCAACATATGAAATAATTTCTTTTGCACCCATTTCCCTGGCTAAAATAGAGTATTTTTCTAATTCATAAAATGATTTCATATAGGATGCTTTGATGGCAGGATTGAGTATATAAATACCCGGAATCGAGAATATAAAAATAAAAAATATTATTAATGAAAAATGTCTTTTAGTTGTTATAAATAATATAATTGAACCAATAATTATAAAAACACTGGAAATATATAACCTTGTAATTAAAATATTTTTATCTAATTCCTGCAGGTTTAGTTTGGGTAGTAGTATTAATGCTCCAATTAATAAACCAGCTATCAATATTGATAGCAGAACTAAGATGCTGATTTTTAATTTGTTAAAATGTCTTTTCCCGAAGATATTTATCCAGTATCCAGTAATGAGTGCCATTGATGGAAATATGAGAAGAATATAAGTAAATAATTTTGTTTTGCTTAGGGTAAAAAACAGGAATATGATAAATGACCATAGTATGCAAAATAATATGAACTTATTAAAATTTAGCCTCCTTATTCTGGTAATTAGATTCAATAAAGCATTGATTAGAAAAAATGTCCATGGCATAAATCCAATTAAAACTACAGGAAAATAAAACCATACAGGACCCGGATGTTCACCTACTACAGAAGTAAATCTCTGCACATTATGCAAAATGAAAAAATCCCTTGTGAATTCTCCATCAGTAGCAAGGTGTACAACAATGTACCATGGAAGACTTAAAGCAATAGCAATAAAAGATATTAATGAGAGAACCTTTAAATGTTTTAAATTTACTTCCTTTCTTACTATTAAAAAAAGACCAATAACTAAAGATGGAAGTATTATTCCAGCAGGACCTTTTGTTAGAATAGCCAACCCTTCAAATATTCCTGATGAAATAGCCCAAAGAATTTTTTTTCTTTCTTCTTTTTCATTGTAGTAAAGATAGAAAGAATATAAAGTGGCAGTAAAAAAAAGGCAAAGTACTATATCTGTTGCTGCCCGCCTACCAAGAGCAATATACTCAATTGAGGTTGCTAGTATAACTGCTGATAGTAAGCCTGTATTTTTGCCTATAATCCTATTTCCCGCATACCATGTGAATAAAACTAACAGTACTGCAGAAGTTGCTGATGGAACTCTGCTGGCAAATTCGTTAATCCCAAATACTTTATATGAAATTGCAATTAACCAGTAAAACAGCGGAGGCTTATCAAATCTGTTCTGAAAATTAAATTTAGGTACAATCCAATTATGATTTTCAATCATTTCAAGAGCACATCCTGCATATCGTGGTTCATCTTTTGAAAGCAGCCCATAGCTTCCAATTCCTGAAAAAAAAATGTAAAAGAGCAAAATGACAAAGATAATTTTTATATAATTTCTATTCATTTAATGAGGTTACCAATACTAATTTCCAAACATTGACTTTATCCAGACAGGCAACTTCCTGATAAGGATAAACTTCTCTGAAATGATGTATGCAGTATAAAAGGCTATTACACCAGAGATATAAGGTGCACGGTTGTAGATATCTAAAATTTTTTCTGTAAGCTTATCAAAAAATCTAATTTTATTAATAGTAATAGTAGAGCCTAGTGAGATTAATAATCCTAGAAGCATATCTGACGGATAGTGTAGCCCGAAGTATAATCTTGGGATTATTCCAGTCAATATTACATATATGATTGCTATGGTTCCAATAAGTTTATTCCAATAAAAAATGCCAAAAGCTAATGTGGCTAGTAAGGCTATTGTGTCGCTTGGAAATGAGCCATGTTTTGGATTTCTAACCCAGCCATTACGCCATAGTGGTTTTGTATCATTTGTTAACAGGGGTGAATTTATTGAACTTTCATATGTAACTATTGGTCTTGGACTATCAATTAAAGCATTTAAAATTTCAATAATTCCCAGTGTAAGAACTATACTAAATAATATTGCAATAACCATTTTATTCGATTTAATATCATTTTTTACTCTCCCATACTCCCAAATCCCAACTATAAGAGCTACAAGTACTGCAGTTCTAATTGCATCAATTGACAGGAATATTAGTTGTAGAGTATCCAGAAATAAACTTTTTCCACAGTAATTATTAAAAAATAACACCAGTCCAAGATCCCAATTGTTGTGATGTAAATCAATCATTGATTTATTTTATAAGTTAGTTTTAAATTACACAAGTATTAGTTCGTAATGTTATTCAGATTTGCTACTCTTTTTTTCAATTTTAAGTGCAATGTCAAGAAGTTTTAGTTTGCACTTAATGGCGCTTTCAATAAGTTTACTAGCTTTAACTTCATCAAAAAGCTTAGCTTTATTGTCTTTTAAGTTTGTCAACAATGTCTTGGCTTCAGCGTCTTTTTTCTCAATACAATCATAGTTTGCTTGTAAAAGCATAAATTGTTCATCAGTAACTTTAAGATCAGCCATAGTATATGAGATATCTAAACTATTTTTCAATACTGGTAGGAGTATTCTTCCTAGACTGTCTAAAGCTGCCGCGTAGTTTGGTTCTTTAATTTTTTCTATAGCATCTTTTTCAGCCTTCATCACCAGAAACACATTCTCTATATATTGAGTTAATATTTTTACTGGCTTAATTTTTCCATGTCCACACATGCCAGCATCCTGAACCCCAAAAAGAGTCCCATGAAAATGTTGTGACTCACAACCAGCTTCAGGAGTTATAGGCATTGCTTCAGTAATAATACCGCTTGCATTTGTATCTGGATTATGTTTGCTTGAAACAGAGACACCATCAGCAAAAATAACAGTGCCAACATTAGGAGGATCAATAATCACATAAGTATCTAGATTAACATCTTCACCGCCAGGTTCACACATAAGGGTTCCTTGAAATAATCGACAATTCCCACCACTTGAACTTATGCCTATTGTTCCACTAGTTGTACCAGAACCAGATGAAGCTGAGAGATCTTCCAAAGAAGGTGTAAGAGTAAATTTTCCTGTTCTCGTTGCAGCTTTTGGTACAAAAACAAAAAGTGTAATTGCTCCTGGCACAAAATATTTTTCTGCTACGCCTTTTATCTGAAACTTATGAACCTCAGCGCCATTTTCAGTCGTAATTTGATAAGGCTTTAAATTTAAAGCACTTAAATTTGAGGTCTGAAAGTTTAACAATATTACAAGCTTAGGACCATTATTCTGGACAGACACTGATAAAAGAGGAGAAACACCACTTTTCCTTTGATTTATAATTTTTTGTTCATCAGCACTTGTAAACCTAACCTTAAAAGAATCAACCATATTAGTACGGAGGAAATCAATTGGTACATCTAAAGGTACATCAAATTTTGCATCAGATATTTCTACTGCTCTTAATAATGACTGAGTTGTTCTTTCTGATTGAAATTGCTTACGACATTTATTTAAACACCTGGTTATACATTTTGAGTTTTTGCTTTCAGCCACACAACACCCTTTACATATTTCCTGGAGATCGCTAGAAGAATAATCTTCAAATAAAGTTTCTAGATCGTCAGAACTATATCCTTCTGGCAGGTATTCCTGGTCAACCAAAAAGTCTATATCTACACAACTTTTTAATACCTGTGGACAGGATAATCTATATAAGTAGTTATATTCATTTGCAGTAGAGACTGAACTAGTAATTAGAAACAAAACTAAGATCGAAAAGATTGATAATAAATTTTTCATAATTTACCCTTTTTTATTTAAAGCCTGATAATTATACCAGTTGATTAATTTTTACTAGTTTTTTAATTACAAAACTTTTTTGAAAGAGAATATTTTCAACCAAATCAGTCATATCAAAATTAGTTCAATAATTTATTTGTTAACATTAAAACCAAAATGAAGATTGCAATAATCGGTGGTGGTGCAGCTGGGATGATGGCAGCAGCCACCCTTCTGGAAAAAGGTGTCAATGCAGAGATTCATCTGTTTGAGACAAATAATGTTCTAGGTAAAAAAGTAAGTATCAGTGGCGGTGGAAGATGCAATGTCACAACTGGAATAACTGACAGAAACATTCTTCTATCAAAATATACAAGAGGAAACAAATTTTTAATTCCTTCTTTTTATGAGTTTCCACCGGACAAAGTTATGTCCTGGTTTGAGTCAAAAGGAATGCCTTTAAAAGTAGAGGATGACTTAAGAGTCTTTCCAAAATCAGACATAGGAACTGATGTAATAAAAGTCTTTGAAAAGCTTTTTAAAAATAGAGTTGTGCTTCATTTAAATGAACCTGTTACAAAATTAGCCCCCTCTTCAGAAAAAGAGTTCTATTTAGAAACAAAAAACAATAGTTATAGTTTCAACATTGTCATAATAACAAGTGGTGGAAATGCATATGGACACACCGGTTCTAAAGGAGACGGATATAATTTTGCAAAATCCTGCAATCATACAATTACTAAATTAGGTCCATCACTAAATAGCTTCGAGATAAAACAAGAGTGGTGTAAAACACTTGCCGGAATCAGTTTACCAAATGCAAAGCTTGAATATATACAAAAAGATAAATCAAAAGTATCTGTAAACGGTCCTTTTCTTTTTACTCATTTTGGAATTTCAGGTCCTGTTACATTTGCACTTTCAAGCCATTTGGCTTTTGAAGAAATCTCAAAAGAAAACCCAAAAGAAATATCATTCTTCCCAGTATCAAATAGTAGTTTTGATTTCTGGAATAAAGAATTACTGGATACATTTTTACAATCCCCTAAAAAACAAGTTAAACATATAATTTCTAACTATCTTCCTAAAAGATTAGCTTATGAAATATTAACTCTCTGCAAAGTAAATCCTGATAAAAAATCAAGTGAAGTAAGTAAAGAAGAAAGGAAAACCACTGCAAAAGCTTTTTCCGGTGAAATCAAATTAACCTTAGTAAGCAGAATGAAGGGGGATGAATTTGTTACTGCAGGAGGAGTTACATTGGCTGAAATAAATAAAACCACTATGGAGTCAAAAATCACTCCAAACTTGTACTTTGCTGGTGAAGTATTAGATGTAGATGGACTAACAGGTGGTTTTAATTTACAATCTGCATGGGCAACAGGAAGGCTGGCTGGTTTAAGTATTGCAAAAAAATTAGTCCAAAAAAAAATAATCAAATAACATCATGTTAAATCTTGAAGAAGACTGTTTTATAAATTGTCCTTACTGCCTAGAAAGTATCAAGGTCAGAATTGATCTTACTGGTGGACAGAATCAATCCCTTACATATGATTGTGAAGTATGTTGTAGACCAATTACTCTTCAGATAGAAATTTATGCTGATGGGAATATAAACATAGTTACTGAGAAGGAGTCATGAGTTTTGACATGAGTTTTGAACTGAACCCTGATGCTTAAACTGGCGGGGCGCATTAGACGCTTATAGAACTTTTCTTTTAACCAATTTACCTGATTCGAGTAGTCTAAAAGTTTAAAATTATATAGCATGGATTTTTAGACTACTGAATAATGATACTCTTGGTTACAGTTTTTATTTCACAATTAATCTATAATGATTTATATGAAAACTACAGAACCAAACAAAGGTGAAATTGTAATTTATAAGACTAAAGAGGGTAAAAATTCTTTGGATGTGAAACTTGAACGGGAAACTGTTTGGTTAAACATTAATCAAATGACTGAGCTTTTTGGAAGAGATAAATCTGTAATATCCAGGCATATTAAAAATGTCTTTGAGACAAAAGAATTAACTGAGGATTCAACTGTTGCATTTTTTGCAACAGTTCAAAAAGAAGGTAAAAGGCTTATAGAAAGAGAAATTGAGTACTATAACCTAGATGTGATCATTTCAGTAGGATATAGGGTTAATTCAAAACAAGGCACTCAATTTCGTATCTGGGCAAACCAGGTTTTAAAAGATCATATTATTAAAGGATATACTATAAATCCGAAAAGGCTTCCTGAAGTAAACTTTAAAGAACTTGAACAAGCACTAGTTCTTATAAAAGGTATCTTGAATAATAAACAGTTAAGCAGTGATGAAGCTACCGGGCTTTTGAAAGTGATTACTGACTATGCTAACTCATGGATACTGCTTCAACAATATGATAAGAATCAATTAGAGGAACCAAAGAAAAAGCATAAACCAAAATATATTCTTAGCTATGAAAAATCCATTGAAGCTATATCAAAACTTAAAGCTGATTTAAAATCTAAAAAAGAAGCCTCGGATTTATTTGGCAATCAAAGAGATAAATCATTTGAAGGGATCATTGCAAACCTTTATCAAACTTTTGATAGTGAAGAACTCTATCCTGGTATTGAAGACAAAGCAGCTCATTTACTTTATTTCATAATAAAAGACCATCCATTTACAGATGGAAACAAACGTATTGGTGCCTTTTTATTTATTTTATTTTTGTCAAATAATAGATATTTATTCAAGTCCAATGGTGAACGAAAGATAAATGATAATACTCTTGTAGCTTTAGCTCTGTTAATTGCTGAGAGTAATCCAAAGCAAAAAGATACAATGATTAAACTAGTAATGAACTTTTTAAATAATTAATTCGCGTATATCAAATTCGGGGCGCATTAGACACTTATAGAACTTTTTTGAGAGGAAATTTTGCCTGATTAAGCTTATTCAAGCACGAACTTGATAGATGTTAGACTATTAAATATATGGAAAAAAGAAGAAGAAATTCTAAAAAATATATTGCTTGCATAGTCGTTTTATTATCAATATTTTTACTTCTAGGTCAGAAAGGTTTTTCAGAATCTTCTCCTGACTTTATCGAATTAGGCGATTTGCAAGATTATAATCTTCAAAGTCCAGCAATAATTCGATTTTCTGACAGCGGAGAAGTAATTAGAGAGATGAGGAGAAATGACTGTAATAGAATAACAGTGGTTATCATACAGGCAAATAAGCAAATAGAAATTAATCCAACATTAAATAATGTATCGCTTGCTGATCAACAAGTTATCCTTAATCCCGGGAATAGCTTTCAGCTAAATGAATTTGAATTTCCTGTAAGAAACCCACAAACGGTGCAGAGATTAGATCCACGCACAGACATGCTTGGTGTATTCTTTCGCTTTGATACTGCTAGTGGTGAAGCAATGTTCCAAGCATCGTTTGATGTTAGACAAAATTGTTTCTTACCCTCACTCAATATGGCAATGGCAGGGATGGCATCTTCACAAGGTATGATAGACCATACTCTGCCACCAACCTACCTTCCTCTTGCTTCTGGATTTGTTTTAAATCCTGAAGCATATTCAGCAAGGCTAGGATACGCTCTGGGATCGGAAAATTCTGCAAAACGTCGAATAGAATTAGATAGGCTGGATATAGCTGATCATGCTTTTACTTTCTCAGCAACAAGTGCTATTGAAAGTTTAATGAGTTCTCTTGTAGAGCTAGAAAATCTACATAGCATGCTAGAGAACAGCAATATTATGGTAGGAATGACTTTAATTCAGACCAAACTACAAGAGTGTATAGAAAAAGACAATGAAGCTATTATGTTACTTGAAGAAATAAAAGACATAACACCATCTTCAGCTCTTTTAACAGATACAGAGTTTACTACCCGTGCCACTTCCGCACGAACATTAATTTTAGAAGCAATAGACTGTAAAAAATTGATACAAGGAAAACTTCAAAGAGTTGAACCAACTCAAGGTCAGGAATAATAAGCAAAACAAACTTCTGAAAAAAATGGGGACAAGCGAGGCTCGCCCTCCAGAGGCGGGTCCGCCTTCGGCGGAAACTCGCGACCTCATGCGTGAAAAATAAAAAACTAAAAGCCAATATATAGTTTTGGAAACCAATCATCCAACACTTCACTTGGAAGCCCCAGAGTTACTGGTTCTTTCTTATTAGCAGAGATTAAAAGTCCTCTTTTTAAAAGAGTGGATAGAACTGTTCTTGCCTGCCTGTCTTTATAGCCAGAGATTTGCGAAGCCTCTCCTCTTTCAAACTCTCCATTCAGCACTGCATAGCGAAGTAAAGCAGTGCTACCTTTAGATAAGTCTCCAGATTTAATTTTGTCTTCAGCATATAACTCTATTCTTTTTAAAAGATTTGCTGGTTCTAAAAGAGTAGACATAAAATCTACCTGATCAATGCAACACCCCAAGAAAAACTTACAAAATTTACTAAGACCTTTTTCAGACAAATTTCCTCTCCCATCAAGATCTCCATGTCTTGGGCTATCAGCTTCAACTAACGCTGACTTATACTCTTGCACCCTTCGAGCAAGTCCTCTAGACACAGACCAAAGACTACACCCAATTCCAATATGTTTTAAATATGAATGTGATAATAACCTTGCAACTCTTCCATTCCCATCATAAAAAGGATGAATCCACAACAGCCTGTGATGCGATGCTGCAACTGCAATAACTTGTTTTATCTTTGATAAGTTTTTAGGCTTATAGGCTTCTTCATAACGTGCTAAAAGGCTTTCCAGTGATTTATATCTTGGTGCAATATGTTTACCAACTTGGACATCTCCATCTCTAAATTTTCCTGGAATTACTTTTACAAATTTTCCAATATCAGGATTTTTTACAACTTTAAGCTCGTCAGGAAGTAGCTTATAAAACTCTTCATGTATCCAGGAAACATATTCTGCTGATGTTATGTTTTCTGCTTTTCCTTCGTCAATCTTTGCTTGTACTGTAATGTGAGACTTTGCTTCAAGCTGTAGATTTCTTTTTTCTTTGTTTTTGGAAAAATCTTCTTTAAGAGCCTTTTCTATATCTCTTGGATGCGTATGATGTCCTTCTATTAAATTGCTGTAATAGCAATTCATAGAACGAACTAAATCACCAACACTTCTTATTACCTGTGGTTTTAATTGTGAAGCTAGTCTGTTAGCCTTACTGATAAAATCAGAAACCAAGTCTTCCAATTCTTTCATGCCACTTTCTGGCATAAGCGGTTCCATCTCTGAGATTGAGTTTAATTTGCCCATATTATTGCCGATATAAAAGCTCTCATTTCTTAGAATTATACCATAATAACTCAAATAATAAACATTATATTGCCGATAGAATTGCCGTTCAATTTGCCGATAGAATTGCTTTTGAGAATACTCACTGGGTGGTATTGGGAATGGGGTACTGTCGTGCTATCCAAGTAACGGTGTTACATAAATGCAAAAAAAATTGCATGAATACATCATGTAGTATTGTAGTAGTTATAAAAGAGAAAAATATGTGGCACGAACATAACTTCGCCTGAAAGATTTGAGAAATAGAGTTATTACTCTTCTCGTTTTCCTGATGGTTTCGTCTTTAGCACCCATCCCATATCTGATGCAAAAATACAAGCTAATGTCTTAATTGCTTTTTCCAATGCCAAATGATAACTAAGCGTTCTCTAGCTATAGAATTCCTTTAATCAGAAAATCAGTTGATATCTACTCCCTTTTTTTTGTCCTAATCTTTGCAAGAAGCCTTTTTCAACTAAACTTGTTAAAGAGTGTTGTATGGTTCTTCTGTTTAACTTAGTTTCTTGTTCAAGTTCAGAAAGTTTAATCCTTTTTTCTGGACTAGCTTTAAAGCAGTTTAAAATTTGCATTGAAGCTTCTGTTAAGTGTGTTAAATTTCTGTGTTTTGTTTTATAAAACTCAATGTCATTTAATGAATCTTCAATGACTTTAATGAAGTACCAAGCCAAAAGATCAAGTTTATATTCTTTAGAATTTTGATTAAACTTCCCATTCGACACTTTGTGCAATGTCAAATAATACTCAGACTTCCTTTTTTCTATATTTCTATCTATTGCTATTTTCTTTGCTATAGTTGGTAAATATTTATCACCAGATTGCAATAAAGCCAGCATAAATAATGCTCTACCTAATCGACCGTTTCCATCTTGAAACGGATGAATTGCTAAAAATCTGAAATTGAATTCTGTTGCAACTAAAATTGGATGTGGGTGCTCAGTAATTGTTTTGTTATACCAAGCCACTAAATCATCCATTGCTACCTTTGTTAAAACCCCAGGTGGAGCTGGTTCTAGTACTACTTTTTGTTCTTTTGTATCATGATTGATTGAAACTACATTATTAGGGTTAGTTTTATAATTCCCTCTATGGCGTTCAGCTTTTGCATAGTGCTTTAGTAAATCATTATGCAAATTTCTAATCTTGGATTCAGTAAGTGGGAATAATTCTTTGTACTGGCTATATATTATTATTAATACTTCTCTACAACCAATTACCTCCTCTATGCTTCTTTCTTTATCTTTTGAAAGCTTGTTTATGATGTAACTTTTTTTTTCTTCAAATGCAGTGGTTTTCCCATCTTTTTTTAGTACATTATTGACCCATTCAATTTCTGAATTTGTTAAAACAGCGTTTTCTATTCTTGTTGATGCACCTACATTGCTTATTAATGCTTGTTCTTCGATATAATCTATTTCTTGAGTTGTTAATGATTCAATCTCTTTATATTTTTCTATAATTAAACCCTCAAGCCTTTTAAGCTCTTTTTCTAGTTCTAATGTTGTTTCAAGTGAAAGCATGGCATTGGTATTATACACAATTATATACAATTATGCACAATAGTTTTCTTGTATAAGTTGTGCATAATTGTACATATCAAGTATTAATTTGGTTCAAATAGCTCTTTTTAATATGTTTTTTGGTACTTTTAGTTAAAATTAAGTTAAGTAATTTTAACCTCAAGATTAATTGCGGTAAGTGACCTATATCTAATCTTCTAAACTGGCGGGGCCGACGAGACTCGAACTCGCGACCTCATGCGTGACAGGCATGCGTTCTAACCAACTGAACTACGACCTGACAGGCTTTTAGGTGGATTGTTAGTGTTCACTTGTGGCGCACTATGGCGCGCTGGGTTTTCCTATGAAACTACACACTTATATTTTATCAACATTCGCAAGGTAAAAGTAAGCTTTATAGGGATTATTTAATTAGCAATTTGCGTTCTTTTGTTCATTTTTTTTATATCTCTATTTGCATAAGTGTCCCAAAATTTAATTCTTTGTACAATAAATCCATCTTTTTTGATTAACTCAGCAACAATTGGCAAAGCAATGCCATATACCTGAATTATTTTTGTTAATAGCAAATCAGTATAGTAAATTGGATTAAACATCATATCAACAGCATTTTCAGCTGAATTTATGGTACTCACTTGTTCAATGGCATATGTTGTTGAATGTGCATACCCGGACCAATATTTATAAAAAAATTGAGCATTTGGTCCAGGAATCCCTCCATTTTGAGCTTTTACATTTGTACTTTCTAAACTCCATTCATCTTCTTTAAGAATTTTTTCTTTTTTACCATTTGATAAAGAATTAAAAATAGTTGAGCTATTAATTTGTGTCTCTAACTGCTTTATTTTTTCTTCATTCGATTCACAAAAAGAGCCTACACCTTTAAACCCTGAACTTTCAGTCATTTTTTTTAACTCAATTAAGGAATGTCTTCTCCACAGCGCAAGTTTTAAATCAAATAGATCCCCACCAATTCCTTGTCTAAAAAGATAGCTCATATTTATATAACCTTCAAATAATGATCTCAATAAAACAATTGCTGAGGGGAAATCACTAAATACTTGATTAGAAGGCAAAGGGGGAGATAAAAGAGGGCTTGGCACTGGGTTGACTATATTGAAGATACTGACAGAACAAAGAATATTTTTTGTAAAAAAATCATAAGCAATGCCTTGCTCATCAGATAAATTATTCATAGGAACATTCCAAATCTTTAATGCCGAGTGAACAACTTTTCGCATATTGTCTTTATTTGGCATTATAGCTATAACTTCAGGAGATATATCTGGTGGAAATTCTTGCATACTTCTATTATAGGTTATTAGTTGACGGGGTGGGTTTGGGAAGTGGGGTAGGCTTTCAGTATGTAAGAGTAGTATTCTTAACTCTTGCAAAGGTTAAATCCGTTAAAGTTTCATAAAACTTTAATAGGAATTGTGGGGTGTATAGAAAATAGAGTACTATTCTACAACTATAAAAAAGCTTTTATTTGGGTGGATTTTTAACATCATGTTCAAATTGTATACCTCGTTGAACTGTTAAAGAAACTGTTGTTTTATATTTTTTTTCTTCTTCATACCAATAATTAATAATTTCAAGTATTAAAGCTCTGTATTTTTCATAAGCATCTAAATCTTTCTCAGACAAGATCCAAGCAATTGGTACATTGTCCCACTTTTCCGGACTAGGGATAGTTAAGCTAGTAGGGTGGGGATGCATAATTTTGTTTCTAATATTTATTATTTCTGTCAGTTTTTGAAATCCAATTTCACTTCTAATATCTCTAAACCCAACTCCTTTAAGAGCTTCTAAAAAACGTTCGGACAATTCTTTGGAATCCTCTTTAGTTTGAGGTACCGTACCTAATGCTGCTTGCATACACAAAACCAGGTGTTCAACAGTTAGAACAATATGCAATATAAGGTGATTGCCCCAAAAGAAAATACTCCAGTAAATATCATTATTAAGATCTAAAATCCTACATTTATTATCAACTGGTACTTTTAATAATTCTTCTTCCAGTGCTTTAAGCTGTGAGTATGAGGCATCTGCATAGTCGAAATACATTGCAAAATATTGGGGGAATTCATATGAAATTGTACCCATAGGTTTATGAATTAAAGATTGAAACCATTTTACTTCTGCTCCTTTTTTGTGTGGCTGTGCCAAATCAGGATTTGAAGTGATTTTAACTTTTTTTGCCATCTTTATTTAAGAATCAACTTAGAAATTCTTCAATTAATTCTCTTGTTCCTTTTATCATTTCACCAACATCATTTATATCTATATCGCTCCAGTTAGCATGTAATGCACTGTTCCTTACACCAGCATAAGCTTTAACTCTTTTGGCTTTTACTTTTGTAAAAACACCAATTTTTACAAGTTCATCAATTAGAGGATCTAATGTTAATTTTAGATTGAGTGAATTTTTAATTGCTATTTTTTTCATTGTATCTTCAAGTACGGTACTAGCTAAAATAGAAGATTCAATTATTTTTTTTGCCTTATGAAATTCTTCAGCATGATCAAGGAAATCATCAAAAGTTTCTGCTACATAGATATATTCAATTTGTCCCATTAATCCATTACTCCACTCATTGCTTGCTGAGCATAGCAAACCATACATTTGATTTACGTGATTGTTATCTAGAGATGTTTTTGAAGTAATAATTTCAAGAATCTTTTTACTATTTAAAACATAGCTACTGTTATTGTTACAAACTACACTTAATAAGTTACTTACCGAATTCATCCATTCAATATATGTAGCTTCTTCTTTATTAAGCATTTTAAGTTGATCTTGTGGATGAGTTTTTTTAACTTTCTCTACCAAAGGAGTACCTATATCAATAAGCTCCTTGAACCTTTCTGTAATTTTTTCTTTCATTTATTCCCCTTATTCTTTTAATTTCACATTAATACTTTAAATCATATTTCTACTTATTTGAATTCTTCAACATGCTTTAAACTATCAAAATTAAGCCTATTTAGTCTTAAATTCTTCATTTTTTATTATTAATAGTTTTTATATTTAACCATATTTTAATCGAAATTGGGTATATTCAACGTGACGTCATATTTGATGTCATAGTGTTATAATCCAAATGTGGTATCTATAGAAAAACTTGTTGAAAAAATTCTTAACAATCCTAAAGATGTAAGAATAACTGATCTAGTAAAATTTATGGAGCATTTTGGATTTGAGTATAGGATCGGTTCTAAAGGACATTATATATTTAAAAAGAAAGAAAAAAGAGTTACAGTAGCAGTAGATCATCCAAGCCCAAAAGTTAAGCAATGCTATGTAGATGAATGTATAAAAATAATAAAAGGAGCAGGTGATATGTTATGAAAAAAATTAAAAAACAAGAAATAGAAAAATATTTAACTTTGCCATATTCATTTATAATAACTCCAGACGAAGACAATGGTAAGACTTATTACGTTTGTAAAATTGCAGAATTACCTGGTTGTATTGCACATGGAAAAACAGCTATTGAAGCTCAAAAGAATATAAAAGATGCCATATATGATTGGATAGAAACAGCTCTATTAGATGAGTATGAGATTCCTGAACCTTCAATAAACTCAGCAAAAAGCAGAAAAAATTTCACTCTTAGGATGCCAGGCAAACTTGAAAATGAAGTTAAGATTCAAGCTGAACTAGAAAAAAAGAGCGTAAATCAATTTATCCTTGATAAGCTAGCACATGCTTAGATTATTGTTTGTTCTTCTATAGCCTATAAAAATAACTCTTATCATATAGTCACTTAAAAGCAGAAATAGGCTTTCTTTTTGTGGTTAGTGCTTCATATGTACCGCTAACTCTTACTGTTGAAGGGGTTCCGCTTATGGTAGTAGGAAATGTTCCAAAACAGCCCCCTCTCATTCTTCGTTTTTTAGAAGTTAAGCTGCCGATACAGTCTAAATGATATTCATATATGAATGTGCCTTCTGGCTCTTCTAAAGCATACTTGTAAAAAATAATAAATTGGGCTTCTCCATTAAACAATGTTGCTCTTCCACCAACTAGAGCTTTCTTTTGCGTTTCATTAGTTTCATTAAATACTACTTGTCCTTTTGCTGTCTTTTTTCCAAATTCTAATAAGTGTGTTGTTCTGTCGTCAATTACTTGGAATGCACATATATCTGTTAGAAGATTGCAAACTTCTACTTCAGCAATTTTTAAGTTGAGTTCATACCTTGGAAGGAATAAACTGCTTTGCTGCTGAGCTGAGGCTTCATTATGCACTAAAAATAGTGCAACAAATAAGACTAATATTAATGATACTTTATTTTTATTCATAATTATCTACCTTACGTATCTCTGAGGTACTACACCATGAAGCACCTTATAGTTCAGCAATTACGAACTATACCATAGTTCACCAATAACGCCAACCGCTTATCTTAAGACCTATAAAGAGGTGATGAAATTGGCTAAATGGAATACAAGATTAAGAAAAGCAAGAGAAGCCATGAAACTATCCTTAGCAGAAGCAACAAGACTTTTATACGAAGAACATAAAATTAAAATGCATAGGTCTAATCTTGGAATGGTTGAACGTGGTGAAAGCGATATTGTTGTAAATAGGTTTAAGGCTTTGTGCGATATTTATGCAGTTAGTGCAGACTGGATTTTAGATTTAAAAGATGTGAAATAAAATTCCTAAGAAACTGCAAATGTCTTCTTACCCTTAACAAAGAATTCTTATCCACTTTTACATGATTAATTAAATCAATTTCTAGAAGCTTCTATTGTTTAATGGAGGTTTCTACAAATAGTTACTCCCTTTATTGGGATTGCATTTTGTCTTTTATTTATAATTGGTTTATTTGCTAAATTTCCTAGAAAATAAATATTGATAAAGGGTTATTTGAAAAATCTTTTTCCCTGTGTTATTCTAATAAAGGGCGCAGAGCAAAAGAAGTATATAGGCACCAGATAAAACATAGCGAACACCGGCCAATGAGCCACTTAACGCAAAGAAAACCACTTAGCCAAGAGAATAAAGTAAGCCACAGCCCAAGAATAAAAGATTTATTTAGAACAATCTAAAAGAAGTAACTTTTAAGTATTAAAAATTTACTTATGAATTGATATTAAATTCTATGGGTACTTTTTGCTTACTTATTGGTGCTTCCTTAGATTACTAAGGAAGGTGTTTATGAGTGGCTTGGCTTTTAGACTTAATGATGAAGAACAAAAAATCATAAGAAAGTATTGCGATGATTTAGAAATTACAATAGTCCCTTTTCGATTTGAAGGAAAAAGTAAACGACCTAATTTAATTAGTTGGGAAGAATATAAAACAAGAAGAAATACCTCAGAAGAACTTGAATTATGGCTACCTAATAATCCAGCTTTTGGTATTGTTGCGGGAAAACTTGCTTGCGTAGATTTTGACATTATAAAGGATAAAGATTCAGAATTCTATAATCAGCTACATCCTAAAGCTATCGATTTCTATAATGAACTTATAAGTTTACATCCAAGCTGGTCTCAAGAAACTGGTAGTGGTGGAAAACACATAATTTATGAAACTGAAGAAGGGTTTCCAGTTGAAACACGTAAGATTCCTGATATTCCTGGGTTAGAAATAAGAGGAGAAAAATCATTATTTATAGTTGCTCCTTCTTATCATTCATCTGGTAATAGATATAAAACAATCAGATGTCCCTTCAAAGATGGTATATCCTTATTTCCTTATTCAGAATTTTATACAAATAAAAGCCTTAGTATCCAATCTGATTCTTCTTCTAAAAAGGCGTATGAAAATCTTATAGACAGAGGGCATCTATCTGAGGGAAGTAGAAATATTGAAATTGCTTCCCTTGCAGGTCTTGTATATAACAAGTTTGCAAATAAGCCAGAATTTGCACGAGATATCCTTTTTGCTATAAACCAATATTATGCAAGTTTAGGTAAGAAAGAACCACTATCTGAAAAAGAATTATTGGCAATTATAAAAGGACAAGAAACAAAATATCATCCAAAAACTGAGCAAGATGAGCAAGAGAATAAGCGTAAAGCAGTTTTATTTTTACATGAAATAAAAGATTTAGAAGCAAATAAAAATGCATGGATAGTAGAAGAACTAATTCCTACAAAGGGAATTACTGTAATATATGGTGCTCCTGGTGAAGGAAAATCTTTTATTAGAAGTGCAATAGCAATAGCCTGTGCAAGAGGCAAAGAACTCTTTGATAAATTTCCGACAAAGAAATCAAAAGTTTTATTAGTGGACAAAGACACTGGTATGTATCACGATCTTGGGAGATTTAAAGACTTAGGAGTGGACGTAGAAAATGAAAAGTTAGATATTGCATTTTATACTATAGCTCATAACTTTAACGTACATGATAAAAAAGAAATTGCTGAGCTCACTGAACATATTAAAGAACATGCCTTTGACCTAGTAATATTTGATACTTTTAGAGATATATTTTTTGGTGATGAAAACAGCTCTCAAGAGGTGGGAGAAGTAATAGGATTCATGAAAAGCCTTTCTGCTTTAAATGTTACAACTATCTTGGTTCACCATACAAAAAAGAATACTGAAGACGATAAAAAAAATCCTGCAAAACTTGCAAGAGGATCGTCTGCTTTATGGGGTGGTGTGCATAGTATGCTTTATATATCTAAATCTACAAATGAAAATACACTCTCAATTTGCCACGCAAAAAATAAATATGGAAAACCGCACGACCCTATCCTATTAAATATATTTGAAGATAATGGTCAAATAAAAGGCTTTTCTTATGCAGGTATTGCTACTAATTTCAGCTCAAAAGAACTAACTGCACAAGAAAAGACAGAAAAAGAGATACTAAAATTATTTATTACAAATGAAATGGAAGTATCTAGAGAAGATATAGTAGCTCAGGCAACAAAAAAAGGATGCACTATTAATTCCATAAATGGCGCAATAAGTGGCTTGTGTAACAATGCATTGATTAAAACAATGAAGGGTAAAGATGCTTATTTTAAGTTAAATAATGAGGCATAGTTTTCGATTTTGATTTTTGCTACCCTATATATCAAAAATCAAAAATGTTTATGTCGTTTGAGGTTTATAAATCCTTTTAAAATCAGAAAGAGCTAGAAAGGCAATAGAGATATGTACAAAAAAAAAGGTTTTGTGGATATCTCTATTAAACTTATGCCTTTTTAATACATAAGTTAATCAATATAATACTTGATATTTCACTCGGAGCTGTTGATATGTCGTCATTGTAATTCATCAGTATAATTCTAATAGGGATAATCTTATTAAAGTAGCAACTTTAATCGCTTTTAGAGCTTAGATTCTGGTGTTTTTATAACTTATTGACGAAAAGTATATTGCAGAGAGACTCATAAAAAATATAATAGATACATTACTGAGACTGTGAATAATAAATATCACTCAACATTTAATATGAGTATTATGAAAAAATTAGTGGGATTGGTGAAATCTGTCAACAATAAAAGATTTAGCTGCTAAGCAATATCTTTTGAGCAACATACTTAACTAAATCTGTATCCAACCGAAGCTCTTTTGCTTCAGGTGAAAAAGGGAAAATAGGCTCTCCTTCAGAACCTAAGTAATCAGACTTTGTATGAACAATCTTGCATCGAATGCGATAAATTCTTTTTGCTGCTTCTTCAACTATATTTAGGTTATTTTCCTCAATATCAATTTTACATGACTGTAAGAGCTCTGGATTTGAGAAGTATCTTCTGTGTACGTCTCCTTTTAGATATTCAAACAGATCTTTACTATCGACATTATCATTTATTAATTTAATAAACCTCTCTTCTTCATTAAGTTTTTTAGTTTTACCATTTATATTTTGAATTTCTTCCTTTGGGAGAAAATACTCTATGCTTTGGTAATAAGAGAAAAATTGAAGCAATGGTTTATCTATAGCAGTACGACCATACCAATATGATGATAAAGAAGATTCATTGTACGACTTAGAAAACCTAGTTATAAATTTAGAATTTTTACTGCTTCCGAAAATCCCCGTGTTTATATTGAGCATATTTTCTGTTAACAAATACATAGGAACGCCATATAAAACATCTTGTTCAAATAAAAAAGCGTTACCGATATTACTTAATATGTCATAAGCTTCCTTGACAGTTAAAATTTTATCTTTACTATGGATTTTTAAAGTAGCTCTTTGAATAAATGAATTTTGGTGCCCTCCTATATCATTTCTTAGCCAGATTAAGTTATTAAAATAAATTGATGGAGAGGAAAGTTCTAATATAAATTTATCTTTTATATTCTCTTGATATTGGAGGTAAATATCATAATCAGAAGTATCTGAGAATGGTAGTTTTTTATTTAAGTATCTTAGTAAAAAAATCAAATTCTGAGTATTAGGACCTAATCCACATTCAATATATCCTGATTCAGGAAGAGTTATAGCTAGGTAAGGAGATATAAAAGTAATTCCTTTTAATTTCATACTTAATAGAGCTTCAATATGTTCAATACATTCATTAGGATGTTTATTGTTATGCAGCACTCTTAAGCGGCTATAGCTACAAGATGAACCTGGAAAGTTTATCCAAATAGTAAAATCCATATCTGAATTAGAATGACCAAAAATTTGATATTCTAATTCGCATTGCTTTAAATATATGCACAATTTTTCTGCAAGCTCGCGTACTTTAGGATCTATTTTGTCAACAGCAATAGGATACTGGTTCTGACTTTTTAATATTGACATTAACCCCTCAACGGTTTACCAAGCATATAAAATGATTATCTAAGAAGTCTCTAAAATTATTCTATCAAGTTTTTTTCTGTAAAATATAAACATCTAAAATGTGTTTCTGCCATAGCATTATTAATCCGTTGGCTTATCTTTATTTAAACGTTTTATAGATTCTCCCATTAAGGCTTTAAATTGTTCTGGAGTAATATCTTCCGGAATATGCCCATGAACTATTTGTGATTCATACCCCATGGAAGAACAGAATTCACGACTTTTATCAAAGGCTAAAGTATATTTATGTATAACATCAAGTACTTCTTTTTCATTTGTTGAACCAACAACGTCCCCTATTACAACTTTATCACCTACAGATTTATTCCTTAGTTCTTTAAAAATTTTCTCATTTGAAATTTGATTTATTTCCCCAAGTTGTGGGTTAGTATCCTTCCTTTTTTCTAAGATATACCACCTATCACTTACTTTGTTATCTTTGATTTTAATAGCTGTATCAAAATCAGATTTATTTAAATTTCTTAATTGCCCTAGATGGTTACTAGCAAAAAGAAATATTGTGCAATAGTTGTCATTAACTAAAGGATCTGAAGGATATCTACGTAAAGTTTCATAAGCTAATTCAACAGCTTTATTATAGATTTGTCTTTCAAGGAACAAGTTTGCAAGAAGTAATGCTGGTTCTAATCCAATAGCCTCAAAGTTAAAATCTTGTTTGAGAAAATCATCAACTTTTTTAAAGTCCCCAAGTTTATGATTAAAAATTGCAAGATTAAGGTTTATATTAATATCCTCAGGATATAGACTTGCAAGCTCAGATTGGATATTTTTCGCTGCTAGAGTATCACCAATTTCAAAAAGTAATCTAGCTTCTTTGAGTGAAAAGTCTTTTAATAAACCATATTTCAGACGAAGGTTTGAAGCTATTTTAATAGCATCTTGTTGTTTATTAATTTCGCAATAACATGCAAGCAGTTTTTTTGTAAGAATATTAGGCAAGCTAACGTCTACAAATTTTTCATACACTTCTGCAGCTTCTTTATAAAGTTTGAAATCAAATAAATTATTTGCCAAGTTGTACAATTCACTATAAGTTGTATTGTTATCGATTAAACCATAAGCTTCTATTAAACATTTTTTTGCTTTTTCTATACCATCAATGTTTTTTATTATTAAAAACTCATTTATTTTATGATGTATACATTTTGGATTTTTTTCTAGTAATTTTTCATTTAGACTTTTTGCTTTATCAAAATTATCTGAATCAATATATAATGAAACTAATCTCATTTTTACTTCTTCAACCCAAGGTTCATTTTCCAGTTTTTCCAAATTCTTTTCTGTTATTTCTATAGCTTCAGAATCTCTATTTTTTGTGGAAAGTAAGTCAATCAAAAGAGAAGGAAGGTTAGGCATTTCATGACTAAAATACACTTCTTTTACGCTATTTATAATTTTGTCGCTTATCATATTAGCTTTTAATGCTACATCAGCTCTATTTACAATAAGAGAAACATTTTGGGGATCAGCTTCTAAAGCATTATCAAAATCACTCATAGCTTCTTCAGGATTCCCAAGATAATATTTTGCAATAGCTCTATTAGCAAACCAAGGAAGCCTACGATTACGAAGCTCTGTATCTTTAACCTTATCCCACAATTCCGTTAGTAAGCTAACAGCTTGTGCTAAGTTAAGCTTTGTTTCTTCCGATACATTACCTGTTTTTTTCTTTTCATCTATTGCAGCTCCAACAATAATTCCTGCTAATTCACCTTTGACATCAAAGTGTTTATCATTCTTAGCAGAAGCAATAGCTTTTTCAAGCCATTCTTTAGCCATCACAAGATTCCCCTTCTTCAAAGCAAATCTCGCTATAGAATTAGCAGTTCTAGCTTGTCCTCTATATTCTTTAGGAACTTTTTCAATAACATCTTCAATTGAAGATGTTACAGGTGAACTAGAAACTAGTATTGAGTATGCTGAATCATTTGTCTCATCTTCACTTAAAACAGATTGTGCAAGTTTTATAGCTTCTTCAGGATTATTTAATATTTGTTTTCCAACAGCAGCATTACATTTAGCATTCGCACTGTTTTTATTAAAATTAAATGCTTTAATAAAACAATTTGCTATGTATGAGGCTTGACTGTCATCTTTCACCAATTCAAGATGAGCTCGCCCTAACCCTGATAAGGTTTTATACTTTTGCAAATCATCTGTATAGTCCCAAAGCTTTTCTTCTATAGTTTTAAGTAAAGTAATAGCTGCAGAAGGGTTAAAATTATCAATTAAATTTGTAGCATCTTCCAGTTTGCTATCAATTTCTGCTTTTTTAGCCCTAAGGTCATTTGTCTCCTCTAGTTTTTTATGAACTTTTTGAAGATCTGACGGAAAAAAAACTTCTTTTATCTCCGGGAAACCATTTAATAAAGTAAGAATTTTATTCCCATCCCAACAGTGAATATTTTTAAATGGATACTCTACCTTTAATTCATCAATAATTTTGTGAACTTGGTCATGAGTACCAGTCTCACTAACTCCTGAAAATGGAACATTTGAAATAAATATATAATAATCACATTTACCATTCTCAAAATAACTATATTTCTTTAATTTAACAGCTTCAGGTCTAATTAAACCCTTTACTTTTTGACGTGCTTTATCAAGTCCATTATAGAAATTAGTATATTTAACTTGAAATATCCATTCCCCATCCCATTGTTCTACTTCACTTGGATATTTTGCTTTACCTGGATACGTTGCTTCCCTAGCACCATCACGAGCATCACCAAATATAGTTACACCAGGGCCAATTACTTTAGCAAGCAATGCCTGACATAGCTTTTCAAATCTTTCCTCACCTAAATCATTAATATCTTCAACAGTAATATCCATACAAACAATTATAAATCTATTGAGTCACCAAGTTTTCATTTCTCTAACCACTTCATCCTGGCTTGTCATCAAATATCCTTGAGTAGTCTTCAAATCGGCATGTCCTAAAGCCAATGAAATTATGTTTATTGGCTTTCCTGAATTAGCCGCTATCGTAGCAAAAGTCCTTCTCAATCCATGTAGGTTTATATCAAAACCTACTCTTTGAGCTAATCTTTTTATCTTATGAAGTAAAACATCTCTTACTAAAGGTACTGGGTTTTTATCAACACTAGAAAAGGTTATAAAAAAGTTCTCTAATTTTGTTTTAGGTCTAACCTTTAAATACTGAAGAAATATATTATATAAGTCATTAGAAATGCCTACATATCTATTTTTCTTACCCTTACCAAGGTACACAAAAAGCTTTCTATTAGTTAAATCCACATCTTGAACTCTAAGGTTACATAACTCACTAGCTCTTAAGCCTGTGAATCCTATCGTAGCAATCGTAGCTTTGTTTAAGATTACATCATACTCTGATTGTCCATGAGTTCTTTTACCTGCTTCATCTAAAAGTTTTCGGTACTGTTCCAAAGTGCAATGAACCTTCTTAGCAGGATATACCCTCTTTGGTTTAGCCCTCTGAAGTTCTATAAGTAGTTCTTCTTTTGCTAATCCTTTGGCAATTAAAAACTTAGTAAATGAACGGACAGCCTTATATATATTGTCCTTAATAGCAAAACTCTTTGGGTCTATGCTGCCTAGCACCTCTCTTAAAATCTCAAGGGAAATTATTGCCGTTTTGGAATATCTTCTAGGTAAAAGTCTTAAATACTGATTGAGCCTAACTGAGTTTGTTTTGACTGTATTTTCACTTAATGGTTTACCTATAAGCTTCCCTGTCCTGCACCAATCAATCCATTCCTCTTTCAACTCATTTATAAAATCCAAATCGGACAGACTACTATTTTCTTTTGCCTTTGTACTTCTGTTTTGCTTCCAAACCAGATAACTATTCAAAGGGATTAAATAAACAAAGCCACCTCTATGAGGTTTTGTAATAGTAGGAATCTCATTGTCCTGAGCTAATCTTTGTACGGAACGCTTAGAAAGTCTCAAATCCTGAGCTACTTGCTCAATAGTTAATGTTTCCACTATGTCCTGCCTTTTCTAGCACGACACAGCGCGACACAAGTGACGGTATATCAATCTTCTAAACTGGCGGGGCCGACGAGACTCGAACTCGCGACCTCATGCGTGACAGGCATGCGTTCTAACCAACTGAACTACGACCCCATTATGTTTGGAATAATTATCAGAATGCACATAAGTGCTCATTTGTCACTAAAAAAACGGTGGCGAAATGTTTGGCACTCTAACTCTTAATGATATCGCAAAAGATTTAAAACTATCGTTGATTAATTTGTACTTGCTTATTATTTCTTGTAGTTTATTGAAAATATTAATCTGCCTTGCTTTTTTACCATATAAACAGGTTCATATGCTAAGGAATTTCTTAAAAAATTATATGCTGAAAGATCCAAAGGATGTCTTACGATTATATAAGTATTTTCAGGGAAAATATCTGTATCAGGAAGATTATTTTTTTTGATTATATTTAAGTCATTCCTGGAAATACAATAGTTAATCACATCTCTGTATAGAGGAAATTCAGCATTATAATAGGAAATTACTATGTTTGAATTTGGATTTGCATTTTTATCCAGCCACTTACCAGCTTCTTTATATGAAAATAACCAATAATCCCAATAATCATATTCCTGCTCCTTACGATTTAAGCCATCAAAAATACTATTAAAAAAAACAATTTCATAAGGGTGAGTTAATCGTATTGCATTTATATTTGCACTAACCACTAATAAAATCATTAATAAAGCAAAGATATTTTTTATATTTAAAACTTTTCCTAATAACTCAGAAATTGACTCTAATCCAATGCCAACTAAAATAGAAAATGGGACAATAAATGCAAAAAACAATCTCATGCCGGATTGGTATAAATATAAATGAGGAGTTGAAGCTAATAAAAGAGGGAAAAAGAACCATACAACTAGCAGCAAATTCAAAGGTTTAGATTTAAAAGGCTGCAAAAACAGCTTAACTAACCCTATTAAAAACAAAATGAGAGCTGGCAATGGTGTTCTATAAAGTACTTGCTGGAAGGGATAAAGATTAAAGTATTCCCTGGTACTAGTAGCAACTTCTCTAGTTCTGGTAAACCATGAGCTCAAAAAGTGTAGCTTGTCATGTAGCCCCCAGAATGCTGGTGAAAAAAATAGAGATATCATCAAAGCAATAATTAGCATACCTATAAAGCAGTGCAATTTTATGTTAAAAGAATTTTGTAACCGATTAATTTTTATTCTAAAAAGATATATTAGTATAACCCAAATCAATAAAATCAATGGAGAGATAAGTGCGTAAATCTTTATACAAATAGCTAGCCCGATACAAATAAAAAAAAGATAGAGGTATCTTAAATTATTTTCTAAATACCAGGAGACAAAACTCATTATTGAAAGTGATAAAAAAATTGTTACTGGTATATCTTTAAGATTATTAAAGGTATGACCAAAGTAGTGTGGATAAGTTATAAACACTAGTATTGAAGCTAGCCCAACAATTTGACCAAAATATTTTTTTACAAAAAAGTAAAATGGCAACAAAAACAAACCTGACATTAGAGGCAGAATTAAATGTCTGGCAGAAAGTTGATCTAAGAGGTTTAATTTGTCACAAAATATTCTTTTAGAAAGCTCAGAGAGCATAAAGGAAAATGCCCCGTGCATCTGCTCCCAGCTATACTCGTTTTCTTTAAAGATGCCAGTTAGAATATAATCAAGATTTACTTTACCCTCATAATAATTTTTTGGGCTATCCATGATAGGACCATAATCATCAAGAATAAATAAAGATGAAACAATAAAAATAATTGTTATAAGTAAAACGAGAATATCAACAGAGTGTTTTTTCATTTTGTACAATCATTTACTGATTTTAAGATTTTGCTTATTTAATTTTAAGCTTATGCTATGTAATACGGTTAAGAAGACAAAGAAAATTTAACCGAAGATAAAATTTACATTAATATAGTTGCTATAACCCACAAACCGGTATAACCTAAAACACTAAATAAAAGAAAAATGAGTTTAAGAGCAGAGGTTGTTAATTTATTTGCGGATCATGCTAGAAAACTAGCACCTGGTCCGGTTTTAAATTTTGAAGTTGGAAGAGCTGACGATCAAGCAATTACAGGTAACAATTCCTATGCTCAGACAGTAACAAGTGATCAATTTAATACTCCTTTTATCGTTCATAGTTCTTTCCTAGCATCAAAACTTGATACTGGATTAGAAAATCCAAGGCTAATACAAGCAGATGATTTATCCCCTGCTGAAGCTAACAAGCTGGAAACAGATACAAAAAGATTATTGGGCATAACGGATCTTAGTACTGACAAATTCGAATGTGAAATGGCTCTTAGATCTTCTTTACCAGATCATACTTTAGACAAGCTGGAGGATTTTTCGGCAGGTAACTTAGGTGCTACATCACTTTATTTAAGAGGCTTTCCTATTTGTCCGCAGACTGATCAAATCCTGCTTGGAGCAGGACAGGTACTAGGTAATTGTTTTGTAGAAACTTCTGAAACACCGCAGATTGTTCAGCATGTTAGTCCAAAAGCTAAAGAAGAACATTTACAGACCAGTAGCAGTTCAAAAGTGCCTCTATATATGCATGTTGAAAATGTTGGAACTGACAGAGTTCCTGACTGGGTAGGGATTTTATGTGAGAGAAATCATGAAAGAGCACAAACTACAATAGTTGATCCTGTAGAGGTAATGAACCAGATGCTTATTGATGGAAAAATAAATGAAGTTGCATACTTATGGGAACCAATGTTCTGGATTCAGACACCTGCATCTTTTGGATCCGGCAGGAAAAGAACCTATGGACATAGTGTGTTTTCAGGAGATCTTAATAGACCATCTGCAAAAGCAGATTTTGCTGACATGGGATCTACTTCTATTCAACATGCAAATGCATTTGAACTTTTCAGGGATTACTGTGAAGATAGAGCAGCATCAGTTTGTCTTAATCCCGGTGATGTCTTGTTTATGAGAAACACCGGCTCAAAAGATCCTGCTAAAAACCATCTTCAGTGTATGCATGGAAGAGGAAGATTCACCCCTCATAGTGAACCTGGATTACAAAGGTTATTAAAAAGAGTTTTTGTGCAAGATAGAATTTCAGCTTAAAGTATATAAAGCTTTAGGATTTCTGAGATTTTAACTGTGCTAAACTAGATCTGTTTATTTAAATGAAAAAAAATCCTTTAGTAACTGTTGGCATTACCACCTATAATAGGACTAGACTGCTTCAAAAAGCTCTAAGCTCAGTAATCAGCCAAACATATCCTGATTTAGAAATTATTATAGTAGATGATTGCTCTCCTGAGGCTGAGACCGAGGTCTTAGTCAACAAAATGGCTCTTAAAGACAACCGCATTAAATACTACAGACAGGATAAGAGAATTGGAGCAGCTTTAAACGTAAACTATCTGCTGGAAAAAGCTACTGGTGAATATTTTATGTGGCTGTGTGATGATGACTGGATAGGAAGTGATTATATTGAAGAGTGTTTATCTTTTATTCTGGAAAAGCCGGAGTATTTATTGGTATCAGGAAAAACTATTTTTTATTTGAGCGACAAATATCTACATGAAGGAGAAATTATAGACAGCGAGGATAAATCACCAACAAAAAGAACACTTGATTTTTATGACAGACATCTGGGAACAGCTAATTGTCCTAATTTTGGAATAATAAATTTAAAAAAATTATCGGCTCTCAGATTAAAAAATATTCAGGGACATGACAATGTATGGGTTGCAAATATTGCTTTTTTAGGAAAAATTAAAACACTTGATAATGTTTATATCTACAGACAGCTCGGCGGTGCAAGTCAAAGCCTGAAAAAACTAGCTCTTACGTTTAACTATTCTGAATTTGAATTAAAATATCCATTTATTGCCTTATGGGCAAACATAATTAAAGATATTGCCTGGGAATCAAAAACATATAAAACTTTAAATCTATTTCAAAGGCTTTATCTGTTATTCAGGCTGACAATATTAATATTATTTAATTCAGGAAAGTACATTAATAGATATAAAACCCGCAGCATGTTCTTTGATAAAGAGCCATTCTCATTCCCAAGAGAGCTGACAACAGTAAGCACACAATAATCTTTGGTTAACCTCAGTAAAAAGAGGTTTATATTTTGCTAGTAAATCTATCAAACAAAAAGTTTATCTTGATTTCCTTGGCGACTTAATCGATTTTAATTTTTCTTGCAATATTTTATTGACAAGCACATCGGGTAAAATCCCTTGCTCGTTTGCAAGAATTGCTAACTCATTTGATACTTTCTTATCCAGAGAGCAATAAATCTTTTCTCTTTTTATATCAACATCAAAATTTATCTTCTTGACTTGACCAAGAAAATCAGTTAAATCATGAGAATCCCAAAACTCACCCACTTCTTCATATGATTTAGATTTTGAAACAGAGCTTTTATTTTTTTTCATAGTTCTTCTTCTCTTTAACTGTCATACTTCTAGCTGATATTATTAAAGCATCTTTGTTATTTTTATACACAAAAAAGACTATTAATAACGACTACCATTGGTTTTACCAAGTGCAGAATAAACATTTTCTCCTTTTCTAAACCCATTTTCAACAAACAGAAAGAATGGTTTATTATTTAGAACTTCTATTACTTCGCGTTTACTTACCCCATGTTTGACGTTAATCTTATTTACAATATATTCAAGCCAGACTATTTCCTTAATCTTCATATGAATTATTATAAATTAATGCTGAAATAAAAGCTGTAACCGAGAGTATCATTATATTCTTGGATTAGTAAATTATGCGTATAGTAATCACAGGCGGAGCAGGTTTTATAGGATCACATCTGGTGGATATGTTTCTTTCACTTGGTCATGATGTAGTAGCAATCGATAATTTAATTACCGGAAAAAAAGAAAATCTTACCGTCCATAAAAATCTGACTTTCCTTGATCAGAATGTTTACAAATATATTGAGGTAGATGGAA
>Ga0080064_1000265_pt1 | contig 150667 bp, 155 predicted proteins | sample Subgrocontami54m_FD_69260 | JGI IMG/M metagenome (GOLD analysis project Ga0080064, IMG submission 69260) | Subsurface groundwater microbial communities from S. Glens Falls, New York, USA - GMW46 contaminated, 5.4 m (SPADES assembly) (version 2) ...
GCCCGTCCGGGGACCCCGGGTCGGGCTACTGCCCCAAATCACCCTGTCGTCTTTCGTCGATGAAGTTGAACGCTGTCTGCGTTCGCAGGTTCTGGCTGTCGGCGCGGCGAATCGTGATGGCGTGCGCGTTTTGGAAGCGACCGATGTGCGGGGCTTACGATTTCGCGCCGTCTTCATCGCCGGCATGGTCGAAGGCGGCTTTCCACTGCGCGCCTCGCGCGACTGGCTTTATCCGCATGAAGAGCGCGAGCGTCTGAAGAAATACGGCGTCGTGCTCGAAGACATCTCGACCGACACGCTCTTGAAAGAGGAACACTATTTCTATCAAGCCGCATGTCGCGCCACCGATCGGCTTTACCTGACCAGACCTTTGGCGCTCAGTGATGGCAACGAATCAGTCGCGTCTTACTATCTTGAGGAATTGCGCCGGGCGATCGCTCCAGCGGAAATCGAAGCCAGACAAATTCGCGGCGACGTGGACACGCACGAGGTGACGCAGGCGTCAACGGCTGCGGAACTCGCGGTCGCCTTGATCCGGCAGGACGAGCGGCACAAACATCTCGCGCGCGGCGAACACCTTTTGCCGAAAATGGACGTCGACAGACTGCATGCGCGCGCGCGTTCACAAGGGATTGTTTCAGACTCGGCATCGCGGCGAGTTGAGATAGAACGCGCGCGAAACAGCGGGTGGTTCGGACCATTCGATGGCGAGATTACCAACACGGATTTGCGCGCCATGCTGGCGCGGCAGTTTGGGCCGGAGCACGTTTACAGCGCCAGTGCGTTCAGCGTCTATGGCAACTGCGCGTACAGATTTTTCGCCAACCGGGTGCTGCGGCTTGAGCCACGCAGCGAAGCCGCTCTTGATCTAACTGCCCTAGACGCAGGCAAGCTGCTGCACGACATCCTCCGACGATTCTTTGAAAAGCATCGGCACGAATACCTGCCCGCGCTGAATCACGAAGAGTTGCGCAAAGAAATGCGCCAGGTCGCCGATGAGGTTTTTCAGCAGCACGAGGATTTGGTGCCGCCGCTCAACCCGCGCATCTGGGAGATTGATCGCGAGATTAGAAAGCTGATTCTCGATCAGGTTCTGCTTTACGAGCTGCGTTTGCAGGAGCGCACCGCCAAGCGCGGCATTCTTCCGACTTATTTTGAACTCGCTTTTGGTAGAGCTTCGCAGGCCAGCGATCCGGCCTCGTCCCCGGAGTATTTGAAGTTGGAACGTCACCACGAGACTGCGTTGGTTCAGGGTCAAATCGATCGCGTTGACGTCAGTACGGACGAGCGCGTGGCGCTGGCTTACGATTACAAGCTTTCATACGGAGCGAAACTCGACGACATCGAAAGCGGGAGGCAGGTTCAGATACCGATCTATCTGGCCGCTCTCGAACAATTATTTCTGCCGGAATTCACGCTCGGCGGTGGTGGATACTACCGTTTGCGCGGCACCGGGGGTCGGCTCAATCAAGGCTTGTATCGCTCGAAGTTTGCTGACTGGACGAGCGTGAAAAGCTCGAAGACCAAGCTGGACGACAGCGAATGGAATCGAATCCGCAAAGACGTGGGCCAGCTCGTTTGGGAGTTCATCGACGGCATGCGCGCCGGCGAATTTCGAGTAAAGCCGTCGCAGGGAAAAGCGACCTGCAAGTTTTGCGATTACTCAGCGGTCTGTCGGTACGATACCTATCGGATTAGTCGAAAACGATCGTAATGCTGGGAGCGCGGACGTCCCCGTCCGCACAGCGCCGCAGGCGCTCAGATGTTTCTCGCGTTCTGATGTTTTCGCGCTTCGCGCTCAGTGCGGACGAGGACGTCCGCGCTCCCAGCAAAGGCGTTGACTCTACTTCGGACGGCTCCCGAGTTGTTTCAGCAATTCCCTCACGGCTACATCGAGCTGACTATCACGCCCCAGATAGCTTTCGCCAACTGGCCTCTCGACCGGCAAATCAACCGGCCGCGGATGCATCTCCATCACGGTGCCGTCGTTCGCCGTGATCCGGTCGTAGGGCAGACGCAAGTTGGAGCCGTCTATTAACTGCACGCCTGACGTGTAGATGATCCAGCCCGCCGTTGGCTCGCCGACGACTTTGCCGAGATGCGACGAACGATAACCTTCCGTGAAGTCTTCGCCGTCGGAAAGAGTATGTCGATTTGTAATTAGGATCGTCGGCAACTCGAGCGCGCGCTGGCCCAGGACAGTCCGCGACGGCGCCGTCGAGAATCCCCGCGGGGTCATCGTGAAATAGCTGCGGCGGGCGAACACGTCGATCGCATAGACATTCACGAAACCTCCGTTGTTGTTGCGCACATCGACGACGACGCCATCACGTTTCTGATTCTCGGCATCCAGATCGATGTAAAGTTGCGTGAGGGCGCCCGCGCCCATGTCGGCCATGTGCACGTAACCCAGCCGGCCGTTGCTGATGCGCGCGACGTAAGCGCGATTGTCTTCAACCCAACGGCGATAGAGCAGCGCCCGCTCGGTTCCGCCATTGATCGGCCGCACAATCACTTCGCGCTTTTGCGCGCCATCAGCAGACGATGCAATCGTCAGCGCAACACGGCGATTGATTTTGAACGCGAGCAGCTCATCGAGATTTGCGCGCGCTGAAATCGGAGCGCCGTCAACCGCGAGCAAGTATTCGCCGGGCTTGATCTTGCCAATCGCCGCCGGCGTCAAAGGAATGATATCCGTGATGCGGAGGGCGCCGCCGCGTTCGTACTCTTCGCGATCGAATCGGACGCCCAGGCGGCCTATCGCGGGCGGCTGCGCGGCGCTGAACGGCGCCGCGATGCCCGAGTGCGAAGCATTCAACTCTCCGAGCATTTCCGAAATGATCCGGCGCAATTCATCCGGCGTGCGCGCGCCCGCGGCCAGCGGAGCGTACTCGCTGCGCACAGCTTCCCAGTTCGCGCCGTGAAAATCGGGATCGAAAAAGTTGTCGCGAATATAGGTCCATGCCTGCTGAAACACCTCGAGCTTTTCGCGTGCGAAGTCGACGTCCATTTCGGCTGCGACTGCGAGCGGCCGCGTCTGACGATTCTCAAGCGGGATGATGTTGATGCGGCCCTGCTCAAGGTAATAGACTTCTTTGCTGTCCGGCGAAAACTGCGCGTCGCCCTTGCCCCCGGCCGTGGACGTCAACTGCCGCGAAACGAAAGGATCTTTCGACAACTCGTCGAGCGGGTAAACGTAAAGGTTCAACTGATTCGCCACCGCGGCGATCATCAAAACCCATTTCCCATCCGGACTGATCGCGTGATATCGCACGTCAACCCCAACCGGCAGCAGACTAAGCCTAGTCCGAATCTGATCAAAGACGATCTCGACCGGTTTGGGCGTCGGTTTCGCCTTGGCGTCGGTGGCCGGAGTCGCGCTCGGAGTTGCCGCGGGCGTAGCCTGTGGTTCAGACGTTGATTGCTGCTTCAGTGGAGTCTTTGGCGTTTCTTCTTTGAAGAGATCGCGGAACTGATCCTCGCGGAATTTTGGCGTGCGCGGAATCAGATCAACCCGCGCGAGTTGCGCGGTTTCAGTGCGCTGGCCAGTGTCGAACAGCAGGTAAGTTCCGTCCGGACTCCACGAAACTGTATTGCTGCCAACGTTGGCCAGAAAACTGGCCGCGAGGCTTTCGCCACCCGCAGCCGGAACGACGTAAGCGTTCTTGAACAACTTGTCACCGACCGGCATGTAGGCAATCCATTTGCTGTCGGGCGACCAAACAAACGGCCGGTCAGCGCTGAGCGGTGGCCGTTCCAAATGCGCTTTCGCCACGCTGCGATCCTTTTTCGAATCAAGATCGAGCACGCGAATCTCTTCGCCCGCGCGCTCGAAGGCAATCATCTTGCCGTCCGGCGAAAAGCGCGGCGTGTAATCGCTCGCAGTCTCGCGTGTCAATTGCGTTTCGGTATTCGAGGCAAAGTCGTAAAGGAAAAGATGCGTTGCACCGTCTCGATCTGAAACGTAAACCAGCTTCCGGCTGTCGGCTGACCACGCTACCTGCGATTCGGCCGCGGTCGTAAACGTGACGCGCGCGGCATCGCCGCCATCACTGGCCGAAGCGGCGAAGATTTCGCCGCGCACGACGAAAGCGATCTTCTTGCCGTCGGGGGCGAGCGCGATTTCCGAAATCTGATCCGTCAGACGCAGGTGCTCGACGGCCGGACCCGGAGAGGCGCCACGTCGCGTGATCGCGACCGCGTCAGCGCGCCCAGTCTCTGCGTTCAGCTTCCAAATCTGGAAATCGCGTTCAAAGACAATCGTCCGCCCGTCGTACGCGATACTCGGCCACAGTACGCGACCATCCTTGAAGTTCGTCACCGGCCGCGGCTTGCCGCCCAAGTTTTTCGCCCAAATGTTTTGCGCGCCGCTGCGATCGGAAACGTAGTAGACAAGGCGGCCGTCTTTGCTCCACATCGGCCACATCTCTTTCGCGCCGCCTTCGCTGATCTGTTCGTACGTAGGCTTTGGTCCAAAGCGCAGCAGCCAGATTTCGCTCTCGTCGATGTGGCTGTGACCCTTGCGCCACCACTGTCCGCCACCGAGGCCGTGACCAGTGAACGCGACCGCCTTTCCGTCGCCCGCGGGCGCGGCGAAATACTCATTCGTGTAGAGATCTCCGCTGACCTGCATCGGCGTTCCGCCTTCACTGCTGACCCGATAGATATCTGTCGTGCCGACGTCGCGACTGTTCGAAGTGAAATAAATCCACCGTCCGTCCGCCGACCACGCGTCGAGCTGATCGTTACTGTCATCGAAAGTCAGACGCTTCAGATCGCCCGTGTCCAGCGTGAGCAGATAGATGTCGCCATTACCCGTGCGCGTCGAAATGAAAGCCAGCCGCTTTCCGTCGGGCGAATAGAGCGGCCGCGACTCAGTCGCCGGATGGGAAACGAGCAGGTGAGCCTCGCCGCCGTTTGCCGGCGCCGTCCAAATATCACCACCCGACACGAAAGCGATCTCGGAACCGTCAGGAGAGATCGCCGGATCAGTGAAGTACGCCTGAGTTTTCGGCGAAGGCGTTTGCGCAGCAGCGTTGAGTGTGTTCACTGTCAGCGCAATCAACAGGAGAGAAAGGTTGCGAACGACAGCAGCGCCCGCTCCACGTCTTCGACTGGTCATGAATCTACAATCACCTTTGAAGTTGAAGTTGGATAGCTCTACGCGTCAATAACCGCGGCGGGATACTACAACAGTCTTGTCCACTACGAAACTTTTTCGCTGCGATTTTCGATCTGAAGACGAAAACGGCCACCTTCGAGAGGTGGCCGTAGTCACTGATCAGCATCGTACTGCCGGGATGACTCAAACCTATGCGGATGGCGTTAATGCCGTCGCTGCCGAAGCCCGGAAAACAGCATCACCTTCGCCTCGGGACCTAGATACATATTGCCTGGCGCGAGTTGGAAAATATTATCGTAGAAAGCTCTGGTCAGTGCCGGCGCTTTCTTTCCATCGACGGTAAACTCAAGGGACATCCAGATCGTCATCTTCGAGAAGTAATGTTTGAACTCGTAATACCTCACGGTGCCCGTCGCAATGAATGGCTTGAGTTCTTTCTTCACAGCCTCCGTGCTGTTGATGCTGGTGTGGTAGGTGACGCCTACGTCTCTAGTTGAGATCACGCTCAGCCGGTAGCTCTGTCCTCCCGCGGGCATTAGGTAAACCTCCACCCCGGATGTAGTGTCCGACCAGAACACTGCCTTGGTCACCTCCTGGCTCTTCTTGTTCTCCTGGGCCAGAACCTGACCCGCTCCCAAGAGACCTATGAACACGACGGTGATTGCGACTCTTATGATTTGCATGCTTATGTAACTCCCTTCTTTCTCTATTCCGGGAAATGACTCCGACAGAACCCTCTCTTAATCGAACCATTCGTCGGATTGCCGCACTTCTGCGTGAATTGAAATAGGCAATGGATGTGCCGTGAGAGTTTCCCGCCTTCTCAGCAACATCGCAGTAGCTGCTTGCGAAATATTTCGCGGAGAGTTGTGAAAAATTCTGGATCATCACCCGGCGTTGACAATGAGAGCGGGAGCAAAACGGAAATGGATCGTTAATGTAAATCGTTGAGTTGAGTTGCTTCAAGTCTGGCGCACCGAGTCGAACACGGCTAGAATGGGCGCTTCTCGGTTCCCTTCGTTCGACTTGAAGTGCAGTTATGACCATTGCCGCCGGCACAAAATTCGGTCGCTATGAAATCCGCTCAAAGATCGGCGAAGGCGGGATGGGAGAAGTCTATCGCGCGCGCGACGAGAAGCTCAATCGCGATGTGGCCATCAAAGTTCTGCCTGCGACTTTCTCTCAAGACCCGGATCGGTTGCGACGATTTGAGCAGGAAGCCCAAGCCGCCGGCTCCTTAAACCATCCAAACGTTCTTGCAGTGTACGATGTCGGCGCGCATGACGGTGCGCCCTACGTCGTCTCTGAGCTGCTGGAGGGGGAAACGCTCCGCGCGCGTCTGCTTGGTCTTACCATCCCGCAGCGGAAGGCGGTGGATTATGCTACGCAAATCGCCAGGGGTCTCGCCGCGGCACATGCCCGAAACCTCGTGCATCGAGACTTAAAGCCCGAAAACATTTTCATCCTCAGCGATGGTCAGATCAAGATTCTCGACTTCGGACTCGCCAAGTTGATTGAACCGGTCGGCGCCAACCCAATGCTCGCCGAACAGCCAACGCGCAAACTCCACACGACTCCCGGCTCAGTGATAGGCACCCTGGGTTACATGTCGCCTGAGCAGGTGGACGGCAAACAGGTCGATTACCGCTCAGACATCTTTTCTTTCGGCGTCGTGCTGTACGAAATGCTCTCGGGCAAACCCGCATTTCCGCCGCGCGAGACGTTACGCGAGACGTTGCACGCGATTGCGACGGAAGACCCGCCCGACCTGTCTGAGACCAGTAACAACATTTCGCCTGCCCTCGAGCGACTGATGCGACGCTGTCTCGAAAAGAATCCGCAGGAGCGGTTTCATTCGGCAAGCGATCTCGCGTTTGCGATCGAGACGCTTTCGGGCTCGACGGTGACGTCTGCTCGAACGGCGGCAATTCCGATTCGCGCGCGGCGATCGATAAAGCGACGCGAGTTAATCGCTTGGTCAGTTGCGGCGGTCGCGGTGCTGCTTGGCGTCTTAGCGCTTCTGATCTCTTATTCTCGCAGCTCGCGCACCTCGGAACCGTCGACGGTGCGCTTCTTCGTTTATCCACCGGCGGCGACCACGTTCCAATCCAGCGGAGACTTTGTCTCTCCCGACGGCCGACGGCTCGTCTTCTCAGCAGTGGGCGAGGATGGTAAGAGATCTCTCTGGATGCGGCCCATCGATTCACTGAGCGCGCAAAAATTGCCGGGCACTGAAGATGCAAGCCAGCCGTTCTGGTCGCCCGACAGCAACTTCATTGGATTCTTCGCCGAGGGAAAGCTTAAGAAGATGGAAGCGTCCGGCGGGCCGGTCCAAATTCTGGCAGACGCGCCGGTGAACCGAGGCGGCACGTGGAGCCGAGACGGGGTCATTGTGTTTGCGCCGAACATTGGTGACGTGCTTTATCGCGCTTCCGCATTGGGAGGGCCCATCACGCCAATAACGACGCTGGATGCTTCAAAGAGCCAAATAGGTCACAACTGGCCCTATTTTTTGCCAGATGGTCGCCACTTTATTTATCTCGCTCGGAGTTCGCAGCGAGAAAACAGCGCGATCTATGTGGGCTCGATCGACTCAAAAGAGTCAAAGGTTCTCTTGAACTCTGAGGCGAGCGCGGCCTTCGCGCCGCCAGGTTATCTTCTTTTCCTGCGTGGGCGAACGCTGATGGCCCAACCCTTCAATGCGGACAAACTTCAACTTTCTGGCGACTCTTTTCCGATTGTCGAACAGATCGGTTACAGCGAGACTACCGCGCGAACATTGTTCTCTGTATCGAGCACCGGCGTGCTCGCGTACCGCCCCAATGTTCCTTCAAACACACAACTGAGCGCGTATGATCGCGCGGGCAAACAACTCGAAAAGGTGGGGAACGCAGGTGACTTTCTGGGCCTTTCGCTTTCGCCTGACGATAAACGAATGGCGGTCGCCCGCCTGGATCCCGACATAGGCAGCTACGACCTCTGGATAATCGAACTCGGGAATGGAAGAATGTTGCGGCTTACTTTCGATCAGACAAATGAAACCTTTCCGGTGTGGTCGCCCGACGGTAGCCACATAGTCTTCACTTCAAACAAGAATGGCGAGGCTGACCTGTACCAAAGACTTTCGAATGGCGCCGGCAGCGATGAGTTGCTGTATGGTTCGAACAACTTGAAGTCCGCCTGTGACTGGTCCTCAGACGGGCGATTCATTGTCTACGAGGACCGTGATCCGAAGGGAAATCTTGACTTGTGGGTCTTGCCGCGCTCGGGAGACCAAAAGCCTTTTGCCGTCCTGCAGACGCCGTTCACTGAGACGAAGGGACGACTCTCTCCTGACGGGAGATGGATTGCTTACCAATCGAATGAATCAGGTTCGAGCCAGGTTACTGTCCAAAGCTTCCCGCCGTCGGGCGCAAGATTTCAGGTCTCGACCAACGGCGGCTATCAGCCGAAATGGAGTCGTGATGGGAAGGAATTATTCTACGTTGCGCCCGACAAAAAGCTGATGGTGGTCCAGGTGAAGGCCGAAGGAACCAGGTTTGAGGTCAGTGTTCCGCAGCCTCTGTTTGACATGCGCATTGGCAATCTTCCGGGGAACGGCAGCCCGTTCTACGATGTGACCAGCGACGGCCGGCGCTTTATTGTGAGCACGGTCGTGGAGGATACGGCGCCCACGCCGATGACTGTCGTGTTGAATTGGAACGCGGGGCTGAAGCGATAACAATCGCCACTGGCGCACGGCTCTTTGTGGCCGCGTTCGGACGGGCGATTCTTGTTGCACAAACGAGAGTTCTATGGGCGCAGAAGAGAAAATGAGCTCAATTGGCCAGCCTGTGCCGGAGTTGCCGGTCGCTGATGTCGAACGCGCACAACAGCATTACAGAGACGCACTCGGCTTTGAGATTGGATGGCTTTACCCAGGCAAGGAAATTGGGGCCGTGGCACGCGGTGATGTGGCGATATTCTTTCGGAAGAGGAAGCCGCCGTTTGAACCTGCGGTAGCTAGAAAAGCACCTGGCAAGTAACCATTCGCTTGTCAAAATTGGCTCCGCAGGTAGGACTCGAACCTACAACCCTTCGGTTAACAGCCGAATGCTCTGCCATTGAGCTACTGCGGAATATTGCTGTTGTGCTTTTCGATCCGAAACGAAAACGGCCACCGAATCGACGATCGTCCGGGACGGAGAGTTCAGTCAGTCAAGAGTTGTCCGGTCGACGCCCAGGACCCGCCCCGCCGCTGCCTGTTTGTCGCCGCGCGTGTGCACGAGCACGCGCGCGAGATTGCTAACCTTAACTCGACGAGGTCATAGTGGCCGCCCAAAGATGTACTTTCAAGAGTTGATTGTTCTACGAGGTGATCGTTTCCATATCGGCAACCACCACGCGGTCGCGGCCTTCGGCTTTGGCACGATAGAGCGCGCGGTCGGCGGCGCGCAGGAGCGCCTCGCCGGCCGCCCCATGCTCGGGAAACAGGGCGACTCCCGCCGATAGCGTAACGGCCCCCAGCGGCTGGCCGTGGCGCCGCACACTGAGCTGTTTGACACTGAGACGCAGCGCCTCGACGCGTTGCTGCATCACTTCCAACGGCGTCTCCGGCAGGATGAGCGTAAACTCCTCGCCCCCATAACGGCAGGCAATGTCGCCGCCCCGGATCTGCGTTGCCAGCAACGAGCCCAACTCGCGCAGGAGCAGGTCGCCCGCGTCGTGTCCGAACGTGTCGTTGAAGCGCTTGAAGTTATCGATATCGACCATGATTACGCCCAGCGGAGTCTCGTTGCGCGCCGCCCGTTTTATCTCACGTTCCAGCGTTTCCTCCAGGTAGCGCCGGTTGAACAGGCCAGTGAGCGGGTCACGGATGGATTGGTTGCGCAAAGTCTCGCGTAGTTTCAAATTGGCCAGCGCCAGCGCAACGTGCTCGGCCAGGGGGACGGCCAGCCATTCTTTCAACGCTATGGCGTCGCTTGCTGACCCCGGCGCAGACGGATTGCTGCGCAGATGCAATACGCCCAGCGCCTCACCCTGGGCCATCATCGGGACGCACAGATAACTGCCGGGCAAGGGGGATGGCACATGCCGGCAAGGAAGAGCGGAGCGAGGGTCTTCAATCCTATACATTCGTCCGCGCCGCAATGCCCAGCACTCCTCCGGCGCGAAGACACGCTCGTTCGGATTCAAGGTAAGTTCGCTCCACGTCGCCATGGCTTCCAGATCGTTGCGGGATGCGCTGTAGACGAACAAGGCGCCAGTAGTTTCCGGGAATAGCTGTTGCGCGGTGTGAGCGATTACGTTATAGGCTTCTTCCGCCGTGGCGCAGGCTTGCAGAAAGTCACTCATTTCTGCCAGCAGGCTGATTTCCCGGTTGCGCTGTTCCAGTTCAGTGGTGCGCTGCTGTACGCGGGTTTCGAGTTGGTCGTGCGCGGCGCGCAGGGCGGCCTCAGTCTGTTCACGCTCCTTAATGTGACGCGTTAGCGGGCGAAACACGAAGAAGAAAACTATGGGAGAAAGCAGGGTGACCAACAAAGTTGAGTCGACAATCACCTCGATCCACGGCGAGAGGGACGGCAGGATAAAGAAAAGGATCATGATCCCGAACTCAATGGCAAATATCGAGAATGCTAGAATTAGCACCAGACGAAACGGTGATTGACGGGGCGTGATCCGCTTATCCTGACTCATTGTTTCACCTATCTGTCTCCCGTCAATGACCATGAAAGTTGGTAGCTACAGTTGGCACGATCATGACACCCGGTTGTCTTTACTTTGCTTGACTTGAATTGAGCGAGCTGTCTAACGCATGCGGTTGTTCGGCAGCTCGCTCCTCCAGTTCTACCTGGGGACGGCCTTCTTGTCCTGCAACCTCTTGAGCTGTTCAGGATACAGCTTGGCCATGCAGTCAGGACATATTCCATGACTGAACTGCGCGTCGGTCCTCTCGGTCACATAGCTTTCGACTTGTGTCCATTGATTGTCCTCGCTGCGGATGCGCTTGCAGCTCGCACAGATGGGGATGAACCCGCTCAGACACTTCGCGAGGGCCTCACTGAGGCTCCGCTCGAGAGCGCGCGCCTCTTGCTCGAAGCGGAGGCGCTCCTCTAAGTGGCGCGTTAGCGGGCGGAATACGAAGAAGAAAACTATGGGAGAAAGCAGGGTGACCAACAAAGTTGAGTCGACAATCACCTCAATCCACGGCGAGAGGGACGGCAGGATAAAGAAAAGGATCATGATCCCGAACTCAATGGCAAATATCGAGAATGCTAGAATTAGCACCAGACGAAACGGTGATTGACGGGGCGTGATCCGCTTATCCTGACTCATTGTTTCACCTATCTGTCTCCCGTCAATGACCATGAAAGTTGGTAGCTACAGTTGGCACGATCATGACACCCGGTTGTCTTTACTTTGCTTGACTTGAATTGAGCGAGCTGTCTAACGCATGCGGTTGTTCGGCAGCTCGCTCCTCCAGTTCTACCTGGGGACGGCCTTCTTGTCCTGCAACCTCTTGAGCTGTTCAGGATACAGCTTGGCCATGCAGTCAGGACATATTCCATGACTGAACTGCGCGTCGGTCCTCTCGGTCACATAGCTTTCGACTTGTGTCCATTGATTGTCCTCGCTGCGGATGCGCTTGCAGCTCGCACAGATGGGGATGAACCCGCTCAGACACTTCGCGAGGGCCTCACTGAGGCTCCGCTCGAGAGAGCGCGCCTCTTGCTCGAAGCGGAGGCGCTCCTCTAAGTGGCGCCTGTCTCGTTTGCTCGTGGTACGCTGCAGCCAGAAGGCCGCGGCAATGAAATAGAGCAGCAACAAGGGCACGAGTACCTGGAGAAGATGGGTGGCCCTCCGCCCGTCTGCAATGTCGGCGTGAATCGGCGCCTCTCCAGCAGCGAGGACGTCCATTGTGTGCAAGAAACCTGACGTCGCGGATGCGAGGTCCGACACAAAGCGGACAGTTGGAGGCCCGCCGCCTTTGCTATCGGAGACGGCCTCAAGTGACGTGACGGCGCGACGCTCTGCGGCCATCCAGGTCTCGAAGGCCTTTGATAGCTCGCCAACGTTCGTCGACAGCGCAACATTGTAACGGGCCAACGCCTTGTAGCGCTTCAACAGTTCAGCCGCAGAGGAAATGGCCAGAGAGAGCTCGGTGTTACCGGCCTGAGCATCGCCGGTCTCGAGCAAGCGCGCCTCTGCCTGCTTGACCGCCAAGAACGGCCGTCTCATCGCATCGAGCATCTGAATGGCCTCCTCCCCTCGTTCCCCCCGCTGGATTTTCTGTGGGAGTTTTAGTCCGATCGTCGCCCCAGAGAACAGGAGGATACCGACCAGAGCGAGTATCACCGCATTTATTCGCACATTAGCGAAGTGCATTTGCATTAAAATCCTCCTGCTGTGGCGAATGCTCAAGAAGAAGCGGTCGTCCAACCTAACTTCTTTGCGTCAACCTGATGCGCGTCTCCCGCCAATGACCATGAAAGTTGATGGCTACAGTTAGCACGATCATGACACCCGGTTGTCTTTCCTTTACTTGACTTGAATTGAGCGCTTGATTCGCTCAGAGTCGTTTAGCCTGGCGCCTGATGACCATACCTTGGGCTAATTCAGTTGGTGCCGCTCTCCCTTTTCTTGCCTCTCGCGAGAATATCGTTGAGCTGCTTCTTAAGCCTGAAGATCTCAAGATGCGCGATGAGTGCAATCACTCCAGGTAGAAAGAAGGCTAACACGGCCAAACTCTTCATAGGCAATGTCGGCGTGATATCGAAATATATATTGAACACTAGCAAAACCGCGGCTGCCAAGTATCCGATTCCGAATCCCAAAAGTGTCGTCTTCATAATCTATTTTCCCCTCCTATTCACTGTGTTGGGGCCCAAGCTGGGGTCAGGGCACGCCATCATCATATAGCCGTGCCCCATGTCTTCAGTTTTCAATTTGCTGCTTCATCGTACCTGGTTCGCCTGGATGTTTGTTTGAAGCCACCTCGTGAAATGAGGGCAGTGCTGCTACCCCTCCGCCGGCGGCATGAGCATTTATCATCGTCGATGACGAGAATTGCCGGTCTTTGTTTGACGGTTTCGGTCATGGCCTTCACGGTTGCCATTTCTGATAATCGCGACCCTTGAGGACGCGTCTGTCAGTTCGAATCGAGAACCTCGCGAACTTTTCTGGAAAGCGCCGCCGGCGAAAACGGTTTCTGAAGAAACTTCACCCCTGAATCCAACACACCGTGATGGACGATCGCTTCATCGGTGTAGCCCGACATGAACAGCACTTTCATTTCGGGACGAAGTGAGACTAGACGCTCGGCAATTTCTTTGCCGCTGGTTCCCGGCATGACCACGTCAGAAAGCAATAGGTGAACCTCTTGCGTGTACTCGGTACACAAGCGGATGGCTTCCTCACCGCAATCAGCCTCCAGCACGTTATAGCCGGCATCCTCCAGAACTTCTCGCGCCAGCTTGCGGACGACATCTTCGTCTTCGACCAGCAGGATCGTTTCCGATCCGTTGCACGCGGCCTCTGCTACGAGTTTGGCTTTGGTCGTTTTTTCAGCATCCACCTGCGGCAAGTAGATCTTGAAGGTCGTGCCGCAACCAGGCTCGCTGTAAACCCAAACAAAGCCGTTGCTCTGCTTTACAATTCCGTACACCGTTGAGAGCCCCAATCCGGTTCCCTTGCCAAGCTCTTTCGTGGTGAAGAAGGGTTCGAAAATCCGCGCCTGAGTTTCCGCGTCCATTCCCATTCCGGTATCGCTGATCGCCAGCATCACGTAAGGACCTGGTTCGGTCGGGAAATGTTCGCGCGCGTATTCATCGTCCAGAAAAACGTCGGCGGTCTCAATCGTCACCTTCCCTCCGGTCGGCAAGGCGTCTCGAGCGTTGACGACCAGGTTCATAATGATCTGTTCGATCTGCCCGGGATCCGCCTTGACCCGGCCAAGCTCACTGGCCAGGCGCGTTGCCAGTTCAACGTCTTCGCCGATCACTCGGCGCAGCATCTTGGACATGTCGCCGACAACCTCGTTCAGGTCCAACACCTTTGGTTCGAGTATCTGCTTACGACTGAAGGCCAGAAGCTGGCGGGTGAGATTCGCAGCGCGATCGCCGGCCTTCTTGACCTCCTCGATGTAGGATTTCACAGGGCTCGCATCACCAAGGCGTTTCAGCGCCAGCGAGCTGTAGCCATTGATGGCTGTCAAAAGGTTGTTAAAGTCATGAGCGATGCCGCCCGCGAGCTGGCCCACGGCTTCCAGCTTCTGCGACTGCCGCAGTTGCGCTTCGCTCGCACGCAACGCTTCCTCCGCCTGCTTCCGTTCGGTGATGTCGAGAATGACTGCAAGGAAGGTGGGCGTGTCGGAAAGTTCGACCAACTGCAAGTGCACTTCGACTGGGTACAGGCTGCCATCAGCCCGGCGGTGAACGGTGAAAAAAACGTGTTTCTCTTTCTCCCGACGCAGCAATGGGTTGATCATCTCGCGGAACGAGGCCTCGGTAAATTCCGGCTTCAAATCCAATGGCGTCATCTTGCGCAAGGCATCCAGCGTGTAGCCCAGATTGCGACACGCACCGGCGTTGACGTACTCGAACCGCAACGTGTTCGGGCCGAACACATAGAGCTCGTTGAGACTGGCCTCGAGGACATTCAACAAGCGCGCGCGCTCCGCCTCCGCCTGCCTGCGGTCGGTGATGTCGATCAAGTGGGAATGCAGCTCGACCAACTCTCCCGATTCGTCAAAAACGCCGTCGACATTTTCCGAGACGTGAATCGTCCTGCCATCAAGACGGCGAAGTTCCATTTCGTAGTTCTCCAGCCTTCTCTCGCGACGCAACAATTCGATAAAGCGGTCTCTGTCCTTTGCGTCCTTATACAGTGAGACAGCCTTTGACTGCATAACCTCTGCGACGGATGCAAAACCAAAAATCCGCGCAAACGCCGCGTTGCAGGCCAGGATCGTCCCGTCAACGGTTGATATGTCAGAACCCATCACACTGCCTTCGAAGAGGTCCCGATAGTGCTCCTCAGACTCGCGCAACGCCACTTCAGCCCGCTTGCGTTCGATGGCCACGGCGATCTGCCCGCCTACTGAAGAAAGAAACTCAAGGTCACGTTCGCTGTAGGCTTTGTCATCCTCGTAATGCTGCACAACCAAAACACCGATCGTCTTCGACAGTGAATTAAGGGGAACACCCAGCCAGGCTGCGGGCGGCGTTCCGATCGACTCGATCTCGCCCTGTTCGGCCAGAGTTTCGAACACCTCACTGGTCATCAGAATCGGCCAGCCCATGCGGAAAACGTAACCCGTGCGGCCGCGACCGACCTTCTGCGGCGAGGGTACCGGGTCACGCTGGTCAACGAAGAACCGCATGTTGAGCATGCCAGTATTTTCTTCAGACAACGCGACAAAGCAGTTCTCGGCATAGAGCACCTTCTGAATCGCTTGGTGAATAAGTTGCAGTAGGGAGTCCAGATTTGCGCTGGTGCTGACTCCCTGAATAATTTCAAAAATGGCTTGGCGCTCACTTTCCATCCTCTTCCGCTCGGTGACGTCGCGCACGACACATAAAGTCATGGGCCCGTCTTCGGTTTCGACGGGGCTGAGGCTGATTTCAGTCGCGAACTCCGTGCCGTCCCGGCGCAAGGCAAACAGCTCGCGGCCCTCCCCCATCAAACGCATGGTGGGCGCGGCCGCGTAAGTCGCTCGCAGGTGGACATGAGCAGCGCGGAAGCGTTTGGGCAACAGGACATCGACCGGCTGGCCGGTCAACTCATCTGCGTTGTAGCCGAACAGCGCCACAGCCTGTTGGTTGACTCTGGCAATGCCACCGTCGGCCTGCACCAGCAGGACAGCGTCCGGGGACCCTTCAAAAAGTCGGCGAAACAGCGTCTGACTTTTGCGCGTTGATTCTTCGCTCCGCTGGCGCCTCGCGTCCAACGCATTCAGCCAGCGCGCACTTATCCAAACCCAAAGGACTAAAACCATGACGGTGCTGGCGACGAGCAGCGCCAATCCAAACTTGTTTCTGTACAGCCCCGCCTGTTCCCCCTTCAAACGCAGCCAGCCGAGTGCTACAGGTAGAAACACGGCCACGGGCAGGATGCGTCGCGCCATCATGCTGCCGCCGTGTTCGCTGGTGATGACAGTGATCAGGCCACGTTCGGGGCGGGAAAAGAGCACGCCCAACCCAAGAAGGACAAACAACAACGCCGTGTGCAGGGCCATCGAGTTGTAGGCGTAGAAACTGTAAAGCGACTCGATCCCGTAGATGTAGCCAAGCAGCGCGATCAAGCCGACCAGCAAGGTTGCCATCGCGGAAAGCTCTGCGCAAAGGTGTGCGATTCTGTGTCTCTCATCCAGTACCAGCAGCGCGCCGCCGAGCAAGCTGAAATTCAAGGCAGTGGCCGCAGCCATCCTGCCCGAGTCGGCCGTAGCGAGCAACGAATTCCGGAATAGCAGATTGTCAATCCCCAGATTGACACCGAGCAGATATTCACACAGCGTGGCGAGACCGATAACCGCAACCAGGGTCGCAGCAACGAGAGTCCATCTCCGACGTGTCCCACTGACGACACGCTGCTGCCCCGGCGCGAGGCCGAGCCAGAGAAGGGCAGCGCCGGCCAGCACGAAACAGATTGCGGTGTTTGGCTTCATCGTAGCCTTACCCGCCAACACGCCCTTGAGCAGGCCTACGTCAAGCAACCATCCCAACAGCGCCAAAGCGCCGATCACAACTGCGGCTGCGCCCGCCGCGCGAGCATATTGCGTGAACCAGCGAAGCACCCTTCTGTTTCTATTTGCTGTTTCGAGTGTCATGGCAACTCACGCTGGCTGCGCACGGTGATGGTCGTCACTACAGCAACGCCAGCGCCAAGCCGAAGCCGAGGCAGACCTTCTGCATGAGGGAATCATGTGCGTTTTGCTGTCAAACCTGATTGGCGCTTTTCGAAGCCAACACTTCGACGATTATTATCATTCGATCGAAGTTTCCTGGTTTGATAGAAGCGATCGACTCATCAGGGCATTCTTGATAGTTCAGTAAGGCGCCGGCCTTTCAGGTTGTCAGCGCCTGCCCTTGTGGTCGGCCCCGAAACTCACACCAAGACACACCTCAATCAACAACCTAATGAAGACGGACGGATGGGACGCGTGATCATAGGTGACGAAAGAAAACGACCGCATCCGTTGCCGCCAGAGTATTCTTACGCGGCGGGCCGCACAATCAGGGAATTCCTTACACTGATCAGGACAAACCTTAGAGGGGAAACTCGGGCTGAGGGGGTGTTAGCATAAAAATGTGTCGGGCGAGTTTTATTGAGAAGAGAGCCTGGGGACTTCGCTCGAAGGGCAGGGGTTCATTCTTCGATCCTTACTATTCCTAACTTGATCGCGTAACGTACGAGGCCGGCGACATCGTAAATACTCAGGCGCTCCATTAACTGGGCGCGGTGCGATTCGACGGTCTTTACGCTGATTTTCAACCGGCCAGCGATATCTTTTGTTGACTGCCTTTCGGCGATCAACCGCAGCACCTCGTGCTGGCGCGGCGTAAGTTCAGCGATTGGACTGCGTTCCTCGGCAACGTCTTTGGCGCGTTCGAGGGACGTCTTTCTCGAGATTTCGGGTGAGAAGTATTTTTCTCCGCGGGCGACGGTCCTGATCGCCAGCTCGAGTTCAGCGCTGACGGCAGACTTTGGCAAGTAACCCATCGCTCCCATGCTCAAGGCCCGAATCGCATACTCTTCAGCTTTGTGCACCGTTAGCACAATCACGCTTACATTGGGAAACCCTTCTACCGTGCGGTCCAACACTTCAAAGCCGTTCAGGGGCATCGTCAGATCGAGTAGCACAATTTGCGGCCGATGTTCCTTGATCAGGCGCAGCGCTTCAAGACCGTCGCCTGCCTCGGCAACAACCTCGAATCCATCGATCCTTTCGACGAGCGCGCAAATGCCTTCCCGCACCAGGGCGTGATCTTCGGCTACTAGTACGCGGATCGGTGTCACTCTGGGATGTGCTCCAAAGATTTCTTCAGTCAAAAGGCAGCCGGCTGAGGATCATAGAACTCCGAATTGAGGAACTTGGCAGTCAGCGATCCGAATCCAAGATCTCCCGCAGCGATAAGGGCAATTAGAGAACCGTATTGGATCCACTCGGAAAAAGCTGCACTATAGCAACAGGCTTCGAAAACGAACATCAGGGAAAACCTGATAAGCGAACCCAGGGTTCTCTAAGCCTCAACGTTTAGACGCGAATCCGTCTGTTTGGCTCCTGGCCTTAATCGGGAACCTGCAGCGAATCTTTGTTCCTTTTGTCGGCGCCGAATCGATCACTATTGTACCACCGACTGTGTGGGCGCGTTCCTGCATACCCAGCAGTCCCAGAGTCGCCGCATTCGGGGCACGAAGGCTTTGGGCCTTAACATCAAAGCCCACGCCGTCATCTTTGATTGTCAGGAGCAGATCAGTTTCGTCCTTCTGTAACTCGACTGACACTCGTTTCGCCTGGGCGTGACGCACAACATTGGTCAGTGCCTCTTGCGCGATGCGAAAACACGCCGTTTCCAGTTCGAGCGCAAAGCGCATGTTATCCGGCAATTCGATGAGGATCCTGGGCTGAACTCCGGTACGTCGAGCCTGGCGACCCACAAACCAACGCAGAGCGGCCGCAAGTCCAAGGTCGTCGAGCAGGGAAGGACGCAGGTCAAGCGCGAGATTGTGCACCTGATCAAGCGCCTCATCGAGTACTCTGATACTGTCTTCGACGCGTGCCGAATCTTCGGCGGTCCTGCAAGCGCGTTGAACCGCGTGCAGGTTAATTTGCACCACGGTCAGGATCTGGCCGACTTGATCGTGCAGTTCGCGCGCGATTCGCAGACGTTCTGCTTCCTGCGCTTCGATAAGACGCCCTGAGTAGGTACGCAGTTCTTCCTGGGCTCGCTTGCGCTCGGTGATGTCGTCGGCATGCACCATCACCAAATCAGGGGGGACATAGGCAAAACTGACTTGCAAATATCTCTCTTCATCCAAAGTTCGAAAACGATAAAGCATCTCCTCACTAAAAGCCGTTCGCTCCAGGTAACACCGTCGAAGATAATTCGTCACCTGGGGACTGTCGGCGTAGAGTTCTGTTGCAGATTTCCCAATAAGCTCCGCAACTCTGCCGTGCGTATATTCTTCCGCGGCACGGTTGTATGCCAACAAAACAAAATCATCCCCTGCAGATTGCCAGGTGTAGGTGGGTAACGGAATGTTTTCGTATTGGGTGCGGAAGCGTTCCTCGCTTTCACGAAGCGCATCCTCTATCAGCTTGCGCTCGGTGATGTCCCTGGTGACGCCGAGAATGGCCATGGGCTTTCCTTGCGCATCCCCGATCAGCGTGGCGCTCGACTCGACCGCGAACTGAGTTCCGTCTTTCTTCACGCCGATTGATTCGACCGGCGGCATGCCACCCATCTCCAATACCCTCTTCGCGTTCGACCTGACCCGCGCTCGGAGTTGAGGAGCAATAATGTCGAACGCGCTCAAGCCAATCATCTCCGCCGAGTCGTTGTACCCAAACATCTCCACCGCTCGCCGGTTGGCCATTATCAGTTTCAACTGAGTATCAAAAACCCCAACGGCATCAGGGGCTGTTTCAAACAGGGTGCGATAGCGCTCTTCGCTCTCGCGCAGCGCTGCTTCCGCGCGCTTGCGCTCAGTGGTATCAAACGCCGTGACAATCGTGGTTGGCTTGCCTGCAAACGGAATGAGGCCAATGGTGTAATCTGCCCAGCGTTCCTTTCCACCCTTTGCGATGAACTTTACTTCGTAGCGGAGCGGGGTCGGCTCGCCCCGTTCGCGCGCGCGTCGGCGCTGCATGATCACGACTTTGAAATCTGGATGCACGAGATCCCAAAGGCTCATACCGACCAGTTCGTTAATCGAGTAGCCGGTAATTGCAGAAGTAGCAGGGTTGGCATAGACGAGCCTATCGTCCTGATACATGATAATCGCCGAGGCGGCAGTTTCCGCGAGGATGCGAAACTTGGTATCACTCTCGCGTAGCGCTTCCTCCGCTTGCTTGCGCTCGGTGATGTCGCGCACAAAACCTTCAAAGTACTTCGTCAAGCCATTTTCCTTGATGGCATGCGCGGTCAGTTGGACCCAGACAGGAGCGCCATCCTTACGCTTCCATCGGAGCTCGAGATCAGTCGCGTAGCCAAGGTCTTCGTATTCGCAGATCAACTTCTCGCGCTCATCTGGAGTGAAGTACACATCAGCGAGATTCACTTTCAGGAACTCATCAACTGAGTCGTACGCGAGCATTTCCGCCAGAGCCCTGTTGGCAGTGAGGATCGTTCCATCGTGCAACGACTGGTAGATCCCCACGGGCGCGAAGGTGAAGATGTCGCGGTATTTGCGCTCAGAGGCCAGCAGCGCCTCTTCCGCCCGCTTGCGGTCAGTGATGTCGCGCGCCATGCCGCGTACGATAGGCGCGGCGACCCCTTCGGTGCGCAAAGTATTATGATATTCCCACAGGCGGCGTTCCCCGGTGCTTGTTTGCACCAGCATGATGCCGTCGGCAAAACCATCCTTGCTGATTCGCGCGAGGTAATCGTCAAACCGATCGCGCACCTCGGGAGCCAGGATCTCGCGAAAGTTTCGCTTGCCGATGTAGTTACTGGAATCGACGCCCATAATCTCAGCAGCCATGCGGTTCGCCGACAGTATCCGCCCCTCCAGATCGTGCGTGCAGATCAATTCTGAGCTGTTCTCGACCAGGTCGCGGTAGCGTTCTTCGCTATCCCGCAGGGCCTTTTCCGCGCGCTTGCGTTCGGTGATGTCCCGGATGGCGCTTATCACGAGCCTTCCTTCTTCAATCTCCAGCGGACTTAAACTGATTTCCACCGGAAACTCAGTGCCATCTTTGCGCAGACCGTGGAGCTCGAGCCCCGCTCCTATCAGACGCGTTTTCGGACTGTCAAAATAGCCCGCTCGATGCCCTTGATGCTTATCGCGAAAACGCTCGGGCATCAGGATCTCGATTTTCTGTCCGAGCAATTCTGCTTTTGAATAGCCAAAGAGGTTCTCGGTCTGCGAATTGAGTAAAACGACCTCGCCGTGGTGATCGGTAATAACCATGGCGTCGGGCGCCGATTCGAGTAAGCCCCTGAATTTCTGTTCCGCCCGTTTGCGTTCGGTGATGTCGTGCGCAATGCCACGGACGACCGGGTTGGCGACTCCCTCAGTGCGCAGTGTATTGTTGTATTCCAGGATCCGCTGTTCTCCGGAAACAGTCTGAATCGAGGCCAGGCCGCTGGCGCTGCCGTCCCGTCGAATCGCAGCAATGTACGCCTCGAACTGATCCCGCGCCTTCGGCGCCAAAATGTCTCGAAGATTCGTCTCTATGATGCTGTCGCTCGCGCTGGAATCTACCAGCCGGGCAAACGCCGGGTTCGCCGAAAGTATCTGTCCTTGCAAATCGTGGATGCAGATCAGATTCTGGCTATGCTCGAACAGGTCGCGATAACGATCCTCGCTCTCGCGCAGCGCGTCCTCCGCCCGCTTGCGCTCGGTGATGTCGCGCAGGAAGCCCAGGGAACGGCCATCAGGCAGGATGGTCCCGTTGATTTCACCAAGGAACAGCGTCCCATCCTTGCGGCGAAACTGCCATTCACTGCGCGTCACTTCACCGACACGTAAGCGGCCCACCTCCGGCGCCACGCGTGCGATCTCCTCTGGGGCGACGATGTCGGTAATGTTCAGGTTCCCCAACAACTCTTCCGGCGCGTAGCCGATCATTCGGCCGCCCAGCGTGTTCACATGCTCGAAGCCGCCCTCCGGGTTTGCGATGAAGATGCCGTCGGTCGCGGACTCGAAGAGCGTGCGAAAGTGTTCCTCGCTATTGCGCAGCGCTTCTTCCGCCCGCTTGCGCTCGGTGATGTCACGGGCCACGCCGAAGGTCGCCGCCACGGCGCCGGCATCGTCCAAACGTGGCACGACATGGTCTTCCATCCAGCGATACTGGCCGGTGTGTTTGTGACGCACTCGATACACACGCGTGAGCGATTGCTTTTCCTGAAAAATCTTCCTGGTGCTGTCGACAACCGCGGGCACGTCATCCGGGTGGAGCAGGTTGAACCAAAGTTCAGGATCGTTCACAAACTCATCGGGCTTGTAACCGATGATCTGCTCGACGCGCCCGCTGACAAACTGGACAATTCCCCTCACCGGATCCTCATTGCCCGCGCTCACGATGTAGATAATTTCGTCGATGTTTTCGAGGATGGAGCGGCTCAGTTGCTCGCTCTCGCGTAGCGCCTCTTCCGCCCGTCTGCGCGCGGTGATGTCCTCCATCTGCGAGACGAAGTACAAGGGCTGACCTTCATGGTCCTGGACCGGGGTACTACTAAGTTGAACCCAAACGACGCGGCCGGCTTTATGCAAATAGCGCTTCGTAGTTTGGTGCCGATCGATTTCTCCGGAAAGAAATTGACGCAAGGCCTCGACGCTCGCGTCAAGATCGTCCGGGTGCGTCACTGACTGAAAGCTGCTCCCTATTAATTCTTGCTCGGAATAACCGAGCATCTCGCAAACGGCTCGATTGACTTTGAGCCAGCAGCCATCCGGACCGGTCAACGCCATCCCGATCGGCGCATAATCAAATGCCCCGCGGAAGCGCTCCTCACTCAAGCGCAGGGCATCTTCCACCCTTCTTCGCTCAGCAATTTCCTTCTTCAGTTTCTCGTTGGCAGCCGCCAATCCTGTGGTGCGCACAATAACGCGGCCCTCCTGTCTGTTCTAGCGCTTGATCTCGGCCTTTCCCGACGGCCGAAGTCTCCTTCAGGTCACCCGGTCTCCTCTCGAGTGTTCCCAGCGCGGACGCCATTGTAAGGCGACCGCGAGTTTATGGAAAACCGTCGCCGGCGTTGGCGATCCATAATGCCGAGGCGGATAGTTACCAGTTCCCTCTCATCCATGCGCCAACAAACAGTAAGATCGAAGAAACTATTCGAACTCGCTGACTTGGACAAAGAGTAATTCACTCCTAATTCGAACCTCGTCGCCCATATTGCGGATCCGGATGGTCGGCGTGAGAAGCGTGCTTCAGTTCCAGCGGTGGATCTTCACTCAACCAACTTGGTCGGCATTCGTCGGTGCAAGATCCTATGCCAACGCTTTTTCTTAGAGACAAGTAACGACGAAGATTTCCTCGCTATGGCTATTCGCGGGAAATGAAAGGCTGTCGGACAACAAAGCGGGAGCAAACAGAAATGGGGAGGTTCTGAGATCCCCCCGTCGCACTAGAAATTGGCTCCGCAGGTAGGAATAAGAGACCGTTCAAATTATCGCGGCTTTTAGCGGACTTCTTAATTTTGTTAAGAACTTCGCACGTTCGCGGTTTTACACTGTTTCCACTCTCTTCAGTTTCAGCACTCCGTTGTGCCTTAGTTGTGACAGGCATTCGTTGCGCATATTTAGACAATAGTGGCCTACGGCAATTGAGCCGTGATACGAAAAACTATTCACGCCCAATTAGCGAGTACCAGACGCTAGTTGAACTTGCCCGTTCTTCCGTTGAAAGCTGCGGCTCTCCAAGTTTACCAGTTTACGCAGCCTGAACTCGCTGCGCCAGTCCTTTCTGCAACCCGTAAGCATCGAAACGGGAAGCGGAATCACAGCCGCTTCCCTTTCTTATTGTTTACAGAATGGTCCGAAGACTCGTTGACCACTTCTTGACCGACCTTGGGGTTATGAATGCAGGCCTATCCGTTGATCCAATTCCTTCCAATTTGTAACTAATCAATTCTATTACGGGTTGCGGTCGCCAGGAGTTGAACTCATAGGAGCCTATTTCGCGCTGAATGCGCTTATTCCTCTCCCATCTTTCACCCGCGAGTAAGCGGACATTTGGGTTAGTCAAAACTATTGCCGAGTTAAGGCATACATCCACCAAAACGTCCACGCAAAGTCTTCGCTGTACTATCATGCTGGATAAGGTTCGCGCTGGAACTCCTTCGCGCGAAACAAGGTCAGCGGAGCGCGCTTCAGAGTTTCGGTTCGCTATCCGACCGGCATCATCTTCCCGGAAGGATTGTGATTCGACGGGGAGGGTCCTGGAACCCCCGTAACCTGCTTGGCTTTCAGGTTACTTGCGCGAGGTTTCGCGCCAAAAAATAGGTTTGGCATCCCGTACGGGAATCGAACCCGCGTTACCGCCGTGAAAGAGAAGCGATTCACTGTAATTCAATGGAACTTCGCGGCATGGATAGCACTTTACCGCACTTGAAGGACCACCGGAACGCTTATTGGACTCTTAATGGACGCGTGTGGACACGCATTCGTGGCTGAGGATTTTTCTTCGGCTGTTAGTTATGTACGAGCAGTGATCAAGCCTCGAAGGTTTGCTCTTCTGTGAATGTCTTCCTGAAGAGCGAGCCACGTCATCTTCTCAACAACGGACTTTAAGTCCATCGTGAAGCTAGCTTACCTGATCTCACCAAATGAGATGAACCAATTTACCGAACGTAGACCCGTCAAAGTCATGCTTCGTCCAGTTACGTCCTCGACAAAATGTCGTCATCTTAGCGTCATGTAGGTTTTGATCTGGACGCCGATCCCATTCGCTAACTCCCAAGCGAGGCTGTGAGAGGTTCTCGTCCATTGGGCTTACCATAGATGTTGTTGACTACATAGTGCGCTGTTGGACGCAGTGTTCAGTACAATCCAAACCGTGTGCGGGGGCCCAACTAGCCAATGTTTCAGAAACGCGACCACTCAACTATGGCTCAAGGTAAGCAAAAGACGCGAAAGCGAACGACCCACGCGAGTCTCACCCTACGCGTGGGTCTTTCTGAATTCTCGCGGCGCGGAGGTCCGAACGAGCATCAAAGCGAGACCTAACGTCGACGTCTCTCCGTCGCCGTGGAGCAGAGGTCGCAACTGATAACCTAATTTTGTCAACGCTCGATTTTCAACGCGCTGACGTCAATGTAATAAATATCGCCGAGTCCGTTTTGCGGACTGTGATAACCACTCGATAATTCTGAAAAACTCCAGGGCCTGGTCTTCGGCTTATCAATCGCGCTTCTGGTGCTGGCCCAGAAAAAGTATTTGCCGTCGCGGGTGATCTTAGGAGAGAGTTCATCCGCCGCCGAGTTTATCGGCGCTCCCAGATTCTGTACTTGCGTCCATTTGCCGTTACGGTTGTAACTGATATACAAATCGAATCCGCCCAGCCCGTCCGGGCGCCCAGCCGCCATGAAAATCAGAAAACTTTCATCCGGCGCGATGAACGGCTCGAACTCGTCAAACGTTGTATTGATTGCATCGCCCAGATTCTCCGGCTCTTGGTACTTGCCGTTCACAAAGCGCGAACGGTACAAGTCAATGCCACCTTTGCCACCTTTGCGTCCGGAACCAAAATAGAACGTTCCGTCCTTGGTCAACGTCGGAAAGAACTCGCTGCCATCGCTATTGACTGGCGTGCCCAGGTTTTTCGGTTCGCTCCATCCCGTCGCGGTTTTGTCCATCACCCAAATATCCAGTTTGCCCGCAGCGTTCGGAGAAACGTGCGGATTGACTGGTCGTCTGGAAATAAAGAACATCCGCTTGCCGTCGGCGGTGATGAATGGGTCGGCGTCTGAGTACTGACCGGAGAAAGGCGCGACCCTTGGTTCGCTCCAAAGTCCGTTTTCAAACCGTGAAAGAACTATGGTCCAGAAATTAAAGTCGGGCGTGCTCTTCAAGAAATAGAGCGTCTTGCCGTCGGGTGTGAATTCCGGGTGAGACTCGTAATCGCCAGTCGAGATTCTAGTCGGAGCAAAGATTGTCGGTTCGAGAATCGGCTTCTCCGAAGCAAACGGCATTTTCGTCCCGACGCTTTGGCCTAATACTGCCTGTGCCGAGATCAACAAACACCACGCCGCCATCAATGTGTTCAATTTCTGTTTCATAAGCTGTATTGTTCTCGGATAGTCGCGAAAGCTTACCTTAGCACGCGCTAGGAGTGTCCGTTCATTTTTCGCGACGGCGCGGTCCCTTCTCCTTTCGCCTTCCTGCTGCTGGAGTATGCAAAGAAATCGCTCTATGGGTCGCTGTGGCTATTCCTCCAAGGCTTGCTCGATATCCGCGATGATGTCATTCACGCTCTCAATACCGACAGAGATCCGAACCAGGCCGTCAGTGATCCCCAACTGCCCGCGGCGCGCCGGGGCCAGATCGCGATGCGAAGCAGTCGCCGGATGTAGCACGCTGGTAAACACGTCCCCGAGACTCGTCGAGCGCACGCAAAGCTTCAGCGCATCCATGAAACGGAAAGCCGCTGCGCGAGAGTTGTCTTTCAGCTCGATCGAAACCAAAGCGCCGGCGTGCGGCTCGCGTATAACACGCTTCGCTGGTTCTCCGCCCGGATAATAGACGCGACTGATCCGGGCATTCTTGCTAAGGCGGTTGGCCAACGCTCGGGCATTTTCGCATTGCCGATCCATGCGCACGGCCAGCGTCTTTAACCCGCGCAAGATCGCGTGCGCTTCCCATGGACTCAGCACTCCGCCAACCAGTTTCATCACGCCAATCAAAGCGGGACCGTCCACTGTGTCGCGAGAAATCGCGACGCCGCCCATCGCATCGGCGTGCCCGCTCAAGAACTTGGTGGCACTGTGCACGACGATATCGGCGCCGTGCTTCAATGGTTGACAGAGATAAGGACTGGCGAAAGTGTTATCAACGATCAAGCGCGCGTTCGCTTCATGCGCGATTTCAGCACAGGCATCGATGTCGCAAACTTTCAGCAGCGGATTGGAAATCGTCTCGGCAATCATCACCTGCGGGTGAACTTCGCCAGCCGTTTCTCTGAGTTGAACAAGGTCGCTGAAATCCCCCATCACGGTCTTGATTCCCAGCGATCCGAAAATGGTTTGCAGCAGACTGGTGGTGGCGCCAAATAAATCCTGCGAAGCGAGGACGGTGGCTCCCGGCGATATTTCGCAAGCCAACAGGGCCGCATGCAACGCAGCCATGCCCGAGGCATAGACACAGGCGGTCGCGCCGCCTTCAATCGTACGCACCAATTCTGTCAGCGCGGCAAGCGTTGGGTTGCCATGACGCGTGTAGATGTAGCCCGGTTTTTCACCGGCGAAGACCCGATCAATGTCTTCCGTTGAGTCGTACGTGTAAGTCGTCGAAGCGTAAATCGGAGTTGAGACTGGCGTGCCTCCAGGCAGCGCGCCTCGCTCGCCTGTGTGAACCAGTTGGGTAGTGATATCCAACTCTTTTTTGTCGCCAGCCATGCGTTTACTTTAGCCTTTTTGTGGCGGCCCAAAAGCGTTCGCTCACGTATTGCTCGATCATGAGTCAAAAACAAAACGGGATCTTACTTTGCGGAAGTCGCCACCCTGCGACCTCTGGTGCTTCCCACTAAGTGCAGGGCGAAACAACGCATAGGGATAACCTTTCCTTCCAAGTTGATCTGACGTGTCGATAATAGGACCGGCTCTTGCTAAGCAATTCTCTTATCTTCTGGCGCGTTAAGGCGGCGTCAGCTGCCGTGGGAACCAGGCTCAGATATGTATCGAGTTCATCAGCCGCTCGTTTGTATTCGCGTCTTTCAATATAGATTCCGCCCAAATACTTGTGTGCTGGACCCGTTTCATTGCCGTTGATGTCTATGGCTGCTCGCAATTCCTTCTCGGCTTCGTCGAGCTTACGCTGCATCGCGAGGGTCATGCCTAGATATAGATGAGGCATCGCCACCGAACTCTTCTTCTTCACGGCTACTCTGAGCTGTTCTTCTGCTTGCGCGAATTTCTTTTGATTCAGCAGTGCAACCCCGTAATTCAGCCGCGGCATGAAATCTTCCGGGGCCAGTTTGACAGCCCTCGCCAAAGCCTGCGCAGCCTTATCCGCCTGGCCTAACCTCAGGAATTGAACGCCGAGTTCGTTAAGAGCCAGCGGAAAATCCGGATAGACTGCAAGCGCATTCTGCAAGTCCTCAATGGCTTTCTTGTGGTCGCCAGTCCTCGTCAAGGCAAGCGCTTTTTGGTAGAGGTCGCGAGCTGCGGCAGGAACGCCAGCGAGAGCGGCGTTGACTACTCCAGACTTCGTCGTGTCGCTGGCCTTCGGTCGCAGAGAGATTTGCACGGTGTAAAGACGGCTGATCGGAGGAAGGCGAATGTTCGATCCGTCAGTATCAATGAACACAGTCTCTCTGGCAATTTCGTATTGATCGCCGGCGTCGACGAACACTGTGTAAGTCCCAGGGCTCAGGCCAGAGAATCTGAAAGATCCATTCGAATCGGAAAGCACTGAAAGCTCGCCGGCGATGTAGCTCTCCAGTTTTACTTGCACGCGTACATCACTTCTCTGCCCGGAAGGAAAATAGATGCGGCCCTGAATAGTGTGTCTGCCTCCCGTGCCGGTCTGGTCAACCCCACCACCGCTTTGAGCCTGAAGCGAAACAAAGCCGAGCAACACCAGCGCAACGCAAGAACAACTCACCAAGAAGGGCGAAACACGCCCGGCGTTTAGTTCGAGAGTGCCAAGCATGTTACGACTCCTTGACTAAGATCGCGGAAGAACCGAGAGCATTGGCGTGGTAGTTTGGCTTATGCCGAAAAGAGAGAGAGAGAAGCGCTGATTTCAAGCGCTTCTCTCTGCCAAAGACCTTGACGAGACTGTTGTCTCCTCGAAGCCAGGTTTTAGAAAGTGAACTTAACACCAAGGCGCAACGAGGATGGGAACTGGAAGATCGTGCCCGCACCATAGAACGGATTGTTCACCGGCGGAACGCCGGCTACGGTGCTGGTGACAGAGTAAGTCTCGTCCAGACGAATAGCGCGCTGGTTATTGAAGACGTTGAACCAGTCAGCCTGGAACCGAAGTTCCTTCTTCTCCCCGAGCTTGATCGGGTAGTAAGCGTTCATGTCCACGTTGAAAGTTGTTGGTGTGCGATTTGATCCGATGCTGTTCACCACATTCGGAAAGCCCGCCTGCGTCACGCCAACGGTCGGCACGATAGCTGTGCCGCGCGGGACACCGAAACCTTCGTTGTTGCCGTAGACCTGATGAGGTATCAACTGATTGTAGGGAATACCAGACTGGGCGCGGAATGAAGCGCCGATCAGAAGTTTCCACGGCGTCCGATAGCTGCCGTCAAACTTTAACTGGTGCGGTCGATCGTTCGGCAAATGTCCGTACGTACCCTTTAGCAGGCTGACGAGGTCGAATAACGAGGTGATGTTCGGGTCAGCTTGGCCATTGTCGTTACGGAACAGGCCCTCATAGTTACCTGTCAGGCTCGAGAAGACATACGAAGCGATGAACTGATAGTTGTTACTAAACCGCTTCGTGGCCGTGATTTCAAGAGCACGATAGTAACGGCGAGCGTGGCCGAAACAACCGATGCTCAGATTGCCGCAAGCCTTGTCTTCCGTTGTTTCACCGTTACCTCTGCGGCCTGGATTAAACAGGAAGTAATTGTCGCCGTCATCAAACGAGCCGTCTTCGATCACCTGGGCCTGATTGCGATAGATTCCGCGAGTGCCGATGACGAAACCCTTGCTTATTTCGTACGCGAAACCAGCAGTAGCCTCGTTTACTGTCTGTGGTTTGAGACCCGGATCAATCGGCGTTGGAGTTGCACCCAGATTGACCGCACCTACAGAGGTATCAGCCCTGACGCCGGGGACGATAAACGACCCGGCCGGCGCGTTGATCCGACTGACGTTGAAGTTCTTATCCGTCTGGCTGTGCTGGCTGCCCGCGCGAACGTTGACATCGAGCGGAAGCGGTGTTTCAAGGAAGCGGGCGAAGTTAACAAACACCTTGCCTTTGCCCGTACCGGTGAAATCCCAGCTAAGGCCCAAACGTGGTTGCAGGTTGTCCTTGAAGTTATTTAGCTTCAGGTAAGTTTCCCCGTCGTTGCCGTAAGCCTGCTGGTAATCCCAACGAAGACCGGCATTAATCTGAACGTTCTTCGTGATCTTGAAGTCGTCCTGGATATAGAAGCCCTCCAAGCGCGTCGAAGTCTGGGCAATATTTTCGAAGTCTCGAACACGCGTGCTTGAGCGAACCAGAATTGCATTGGTGTTCAGCTCGGCGGCCGTCAGCAGCGGCACCGCCGAGCCGTTCGCGGTAACAGCGGCGACAATACCGGTGGGCCCTTGTCCGGCCGCAATTGCCGCGGCCAGGCGGCTCGTACCTGAGCTGCTTGCGCATACTGCGGTATTCACGCCACTAAGAACACGGGGCACGCAGACCACGAAACTATTGGTTATGCGAAAGCCGTTGGCTATGTTGTTCCCGGTGCCGCCCGATAGGGTCAAACCTTGCGTGGCAAACGTCTGCTGTGCTCCGGTTGAGGTGGTATTGATGTCGTACTTGTTGTTGTTCCATTCAAATCCATATTTGAACGTGTGGCGGCCCCAGATGTTCTGTAGCCTCGCCGAGAACTCCTGGCGGTCACGTTTCTGAATGCTCTGGAGGCCAGTAAATCCCTGACGGACGAAGTTACGTTGTAGCGTGCTTCCCGCCGGGCCTTGAACGAAGGCCACCTGGCCCAGCGACACCACTGTCGGCACACCACCAATGGTTACCGTCTGCGAAGTCGTTGCGGTGGTTTCTGTGGGAGTGACCACTGTACCCGCGGGAGTTATCAGCGCGAATTGATCCGTCACACCCGACGTGGTCGCTATCTGAGGAGTTGTGTTCGCTCGTTGGAAGTGCAGGCCAAACGCGAACTCGCCAGTCATGTTCGATCCTATTGTCGAGTTCACGCGAGCGGCATAGTTGTGTCCTCCGGTCAGGATTTCGCCCCTGAAGCTATTCGGGTCGACGCCGAACCCGGAGCCGCCGAAGAGAAAGCCTTGTTGTTTCGTGAAATCACCGAAGGTCGAGAAGGTAAACGTATTCTTCTGGTTTATGGCCCAGGTCGCTTTGCCGGAATAAAAAGGCGTGTTGATCTGATTGTTCACCGTAGCATGAAACTGCTGCGTCAAGAAGAAGTTCTTGCGCTGTTGCGGGTTGAAGGCTCCGAAAAACCAGAGCTTGTCTTTCTTAATCGGCCCGCCAACATCGATGCCGGCATCAATCTCCGAGAAACCATTGGGCGCAGAACCGGTAAAAGGAAACTGGTTTGTGCCACGCACGAGACCCTTCATACTGAAGTAGCCGAATCCGTCACCGTGTACTTCATTGCCACCGCTCTTGGTGATGACGTTAAAGATACCGCCAGTGCTCTTGCCATATTCAGCACCGTAGGCGCCTGTCTTGATTTCTACTTCTTGCACAAACTCGAAAGGTAGGTTCGCACCGGATCCGCCGAAAGCCGGGTCGGTCGTGTTAACGCCGTCGAGAATGTAGTTGTTTTCGGGACCGGAAGAGCCAGCCACTGAAGGATCGCGGTCGCGTCCCGAAGCATCACGCAAACCCGAACGAGCCACGGTGGGAGCGATGCTGTAGAGCGACTGCACCGTTCTTTGCGTGGGGAAATTCGAGAACTGCTCAGTAGAGATGTTTGAACCCGATGTATTTGCCGTCGCGTCGATCCCGGCGCCGGCACTTTCAGTAACCGTGACGGTGGCTCCTACATTTGCGGCCTGCAAAAGTACGTCAAGCGCAGAAGTCTTGGATAGATTCACGTCGACCGTCTGCTCAAACCTGGCAAAGCCCTTTGTGGCTTCGATCACCACCGTGTACTTACCAGGGGGAAGACTCAGAACACGGTAGTTGCCCTGGTCGTCCGTTGTGGCCGACTGCGGCGAGATTAGGTTAGGGCTCTTAACGCTAACCCCGACACCCGGAACAGCAGCGCCGTTGACGTCAACAACTCTTCCTTCTATCGAGCCGGTTGTTGAGCTCTGAGCGAAAGCAGTCGTTGACAACAATGCAAAGCTCAGAGCCAGAAATAACCTTGAAACGATTTTCATCTTGTGATCTCCTTATTCAGTAAGTAACAGAAGTGCCGCCCTCTTAATGCATCGGGGAGAACTCGATACGATTACTGGGCTAGGCAATTGAGAGACCACCTTAATGAAAGTGATAGTGGAACTCGTGAGCAGTAGGCTTAAGCCTCAGCAAAACTTGAGGTTCTGCGCTTTGGAGAGAAGAGCAGATTCGGAGGAGGTCGGATCGGTAAATCTAATCCGATAGCATGAACTCCTATATTATAGGAATGGATATGGGTGTGAAGGCAGGCCGGGCGAAAACTAGATCGCTGATACCGAACGCTGAAGAATGGCGGCAAACCTTGAATCTTGTCTTAGGCTATCCATCCTTGGATCGAATCGAAGCATTCTTAATCGCTCAGTCCAATTAGCATATGGCTTACCCAGCCACTCAAACGCTTTCTCCGTCTGGCCCAGTGCTGCATGAATCAGCGCGATGTTATACGGATGAACGCTATTCTTTTTCCTGGCTGAATCCAGTTCTGACAATAGCCTTTGGGCTTTGGCTCTTTGACCTGAAAACGCAAAGACGTGGCCGAGCAGTTCCAACGGCTCTGCGCTATCGGCGTTGGCATCCTTCGCTTTACTGAACTGGGTGATGGCTTCTTCAAGCATTCCCTTCTGCTCGTAACTGAGGCCGAGCCAGAGAAAAGCTTCAAGGAAGTTCGGCTCTAACGTAAGCGCTCTCTCACAGTAGCTGATTGCTTCATCATATTCGCGGGCAAAATACAGAACGCTGGCAAGGCTGGCGTTCATGTCCGGCGAGAGGGGGTCAAGGTCTTGTGCCCGCCTTATCCACTTCAAGGACTCAGGCAACCGACCCATCGCCGCCAGGAAATATGTGTACCTCGAATATGCCATCGCGCAGCTGGGGTTGATGGCTATGGCTTGCTCGAAAGATCTTTCAGCGCCAACCGGATCTTTGTCGTACTTCACTTTGACAGTAGCCAGCGAGGCATGGGCTTCGGCCACGAAGGGATCTAATTCGAGCGCTCTAAGCGCAGTTGATCTGCTTTTTTCGTAACCCTCGTTTCGAGGGAGAGGGTCACGCTCTCCATAGGCAATCAAGAAATAGGAGTCGGCCAGCCCGGCATATGCCAGCCCGTAGGAGGGATCTTTTTCAATGGCCTGCTGAAAGTAATTGACGGCCTTGTTCAATCCGTCCTTAGATCTCTTATTCCAAAAGAAGAGTCCCATCAAATATGTTTGGTAAGCGTCCGTGTTTTCCGTATAGCGTTTTCTTAGGCGCCTGCGCTCGTCTCCGGTAATTCGGAGAGCCAGTGCGCCTGCGACCTGCTCCGAAATGGAATCTTGCACGGCGAAAATGTCAGTGAAATCTTCATCGAACTTGCCTGACCAAAGGGTCTTGCCGTTCTCAACGGCAATCAACTGCACGGTAACGCGCACGCGCTCAGCTGCGCGCTGTATCGTTCCTTCCAAAACCGCGTCCACGTTCAGCTTACGACCAATGGCGAGCGGATCATTCTTGCGCCCGGCGTACTTGAATACGGCGCGGGTCGGCAATACGACGAGATTCCGGAGTCCGCCAAGTTTGATAATGGTGTCGTGGGCCATTCCCAGTCCCAAATGCTCGTCCGCCTTTCCCTCCTCCAGTAGCGGCTCAAATGGCAACACCGCCAGTGATTTCACCAGGAGGCCCGCTTCGTCTCCCTTGATTAGGGATTGGTTGCTCATTAGATATGGTGAAGATGTGGCTGCATCGCCATTAATCTCTCTAACCGCAACCGCAAAGCGGTAGCCTCGCTTGGGAATGGTTTCGATATATTGTCGGCCGGAGTTACCTTCATCCAGTGCCTTTCTCAACTGGAAAATGTTTTGGGACAAGCTGCTCTCCTCAACGAAAGAGTCCGGCCAGAGCCTCCTCATCAGTTCATCCTTTTCCAGGGTGTGGCCGCTGTTCTCGACCAGAATAGCGAGGGTCTCGAACACCTTCGGGGCGAGCGGCACTGCCTTCCCGTTGCGCAGCAGAAGGCGCTCGGAGAGGTCCAGGCGGAACGGCCCAAACTCGAATGAGAGATGTGCTTCCGCGTTTACGACCATCATAAGAAGTCGATAAGAACTCGATGAGAAGTTTTTAAGACCCTCATCAAGACATTTAGGTTGTTCGCCCGTTACCCTTGTCCGAAAAGTTGTAGATAAATTGAAAAACCACTTTCTAGATGCAGCCGATGAGAGCACAAGATGCCCCAGGGCTTGCATTTATTAATGTAAGCAGGTGACAGGAAAGAAGGGCGATACACAAATGAAACCCAGGTCAAAACGCATTCGGCCTCGCCAAGCAGTCGACCCACGGGACGAGTCGAGATTATTGAGCATTAAAGCTCGTTACTTGAAAGAATTGGCTCTCGCCTTCTTAGGGGAGTTCTTGTCCCAAGTGGAGACTTTGGAAACCAATTGTCGTCTGGACCTCGAGCATGGCCTCAGTTTGTCTGACGAGGTTCGCCGTTTCGAGATAGATCTGATCAAGTACGCGCTTGAGCGAACGGGAGGCCACCAAGCACGCGCAGCCGTGCTACTAGGCATGAAGGCAACCACGCTTAACAGCAAGATCAAGCTTTATCGTCTCCAGACTAAACTCTTGCAGTGCGTTGCCGGAGACGAATCTCCCTTACTCGATGTTTCCACACGCCCCAGGCCCATCATGGCGACGGTCATCGCCGAGGACCGCGGGGCGACGACCGTAAATTAGGTTGCTCTGAGTTCTCTTTACAGACTACGAGGTTCAAAGTCATGCAACATGCTTTCCAAGTGATTGAAGGATCACCGCCGTCAACTCTGCCGATTCTCGCGACTGCCAGTGATGTGCGGGAAGTAGTCCAGCTCCTGAAGAAAAGGCCTGAAGGCCTCACAATAGTCGAAGCGTCGGATGCGGTCAGGAAAAGGTTATTCGATCCGAGGAAAGTCGCCGCCTACGAAACCTGGGGAATCATTTCGAAGAATTGCGACCGCATAAAGTTGAGTCAATTGGGAAGCGAGTTCGCTGACAAGCTGGATCCCGAAGCTCAAATTTATCGCGTTATGCTCGACAACACGCCACCATACCGTCGCGTGCTGGAATGGATTCATGAGCAGGATCTTGATCTCGTCACCTACGCAGACATTGTTGAGTACTGGGAACAGCACTTTCCCGAAGCGCTTCAACAAGGCGAGAAAACACCCGAATGCCAGGTTGTAAGCTTCCTTCACTTGTGTCATGCCGGGGAGATTGGCGTCGCGACGGTGGGACGGAAGGGCCAACCATCGCGGCTGCGAGTGGACCACGATGAACTCGCGGCGTACATCAAAGGCACTCCTCGCCAAGTCTCGGAACAGGTTCCCGGCGAAACCAGCCGACTCAATGCTCGACGACCAGCAGCCATCGGCGCATTCCCGAAACCGCTGATGAGGGTGTTCATCTCAACTTGTAACGCATCAACAGTCGTGGGCAGTATTCAGGATGCGCTTCAGTTAGCGGACATCGCCAGCGAGGTAGTAGAAAGAGATACAGATTGCGCCGAGCTGTTGTCCGAGCGCACATTCCGAGCCATGCGCCGGTGTCACGCTGGAATCGTCATCTTAGATCACTCTGATTGCCATCAAGATGCGGCGGGAAAAGACGTGCTCAATCAAGGCGCTTTGATTGAAATCGGCGCGGCGTTAGTGCATTTCGCACGCCGGCTTGTGCTCCTGCGCGACAAACAGGTTCCATTGCCATTCAACACGGAGGGCCTCTGTCATTACGAATTGGAGAAAGACGAGTTGACGTGGGAAACGGGGCTTCGGCTAATCAAGGCAGTAAAGCTCTTTAAGACCAACTCTCCGCCGGCTGATGAGCGTGGTGAACTAGCGAATGTTGATTAACATAGATCGTAGCGGGAGGAACGAGATGAAGAGTTTTCCAACAGGTTTTGCGGCGGTTCTCATCCTGCTGGCTATCCCGTGCTCCATGCCGAGCGCCCTCCCGAACAACGACAAGAGCATCGTGGCTGCGCTCGATACAGAATATCAAGCTGCGGTGAAGAAAAATGACGCGGCCACCATGGATCGCATCCTGGCAGATGACTTCGTGCTCGTAACAGGAAAAGGCCGCACCCAGACCAAGGCCGATCTGCTCAAAGAGGCGGACGCAAAAACCATAATTTACGAGCACCAGGAGGACTTCAACCGGACGGTTCGTATCTGGGGTAACACAGCCGTCGTCACTGCCCTCCTGTGGGCCAAGGGTAGTAACAATGGAAAACCATTCGCATATAGATTGTGGTTCAGCGATACATACGTACGCACTTCGAAAGGATGGCGCTACGTGTTTGCTCAAGCGTCCCTTCCTCTTCCCGAGGTGTCACAATAATGAGGCGTACCCAGGGGATCGAGACAAGGGCCGGGCGTTTCTCATTCATCAGGTGCAACGCTAGGCGGGGAATTGGCCCCTATAGGATGCTCAATAATGGTACTTGTTTGTGTGCCAGTCGCTACCTAATCTTGTCAACGCGCTTCTCGAAATTTCGGAGTGCCAGTGTGACCTCCCCATATCGAAGCTCAATCGCGGAGAGCCGACGTGACGAAGTCAACCACTGAGGCCTCGGAACAAGCGCCCTCATCACAACCGGAGCAAGGTTGCTGCTCGATAGTGGAGCTCAGGCAGTACACGCTGCACCCGGGGAAACGGGACACCCTAATCGAGCTTTTCGATCGAGAATTCGTCGAAAGCCAGGAGGCACTGGGGATAGTGGTCATCGGACAGTTTCGAGACCTTGAAAATCCGAACCGGTTTGTTTGGCTGCGGGGCTTTGGTGACATGACTGCGCGCGCACAGGCTCTGAAAGCCTTTTACGGTGGGCCGATTTGGAAAGCGCACCGTGAAGCGGCCAACGCCACGATGATCGACTCCGACAACGTTTTGCTATTGCGACCAGCGCACTCGGTGGCCGGATTCTTACTCGGAAACCACCGGCCACCGCCTGGCTCCAAGCGAATCCCGGACGCGCTTTTGGTTGCCACAATCTACTACTTGAATGCGAGTGCGGGTGATGATTTTACCGACTTCTTCGAGCGGTCACTCGGGCCGGTGCTGGTACATGCAAATGCTTCGATTTTGGCTTACCTCGTAACTGAGACGGGCGCCAACACCTTCCCCGCCCTGCCGGTACGAGAGGGCGAGAATGTCTTTGTCTGCTTTTCGGGCTTTCGGGATCATGCGAGCTACGAAGATCACGTTGCCACTCTGTCTTGTTCTCAGCGCTGGCGGGGCGTGTCGCAGGATATGACGCGCCGCCTGAAAGGAATCCCCGAAGTATTGAAACTATCGCCAACCGCGCGCTCGCGCCTACGCGGATGATCCCGTCGATGGATGAAACTTCGGGGCCAGCGTACTTGAAACGTAATCGAAAGGGTTTGGATCGAAAAAATGAAAACAGCAATCACAACATTGTTAGTAGCGCTCTTTAGCTTCTTACCTGGCATTGCTGCTCAGGCAACGGCGCAGGAAACCAAGCTAAAATGGTTTGGACATGCGGCTTTCTCAATCACAACTCCCAACGGCAAAGTTATTCTGATTGATCCGTGGCTCAAAAACCCTTCCAATCCCGAAGCCAAAGACGGCAAAGACCCATTAGTCGCGGTTCCGAAAGTTGATTACATCCTTCTTACTCATGGACACCGGGACCACGCGGGCGATGCAGTCGAGATCGCCAGGAAAACCGGAGCGGTGCTCATTTGCAACCCTGAGCTGGCTGCCAACCTAGTGAAACTCACGGATTTTCCCAGCAAGCAAGCCCAAGACGGCATCATGCAAATCGGTGGCGAGATTCAAATCGCCGATGGCGAGGTAATGGTTGCGATGACTCCGGCAATTCATTCGAGCAGCGTTTTCAATCCCAAAGCCGGCCCCAACGAGCCTGAGCGCGCGTATGGCGGAAGTCCTGCGGGGTTTGTCATCGCAGTTAAGAATGGCCCGACGATATATCACTCCGGCGACACAGCATATTTCAAGGACATGGAAACGATCGGCGAGAGTTATTCGATCGATGTCGCGCTGATAAACATCAGTGGCATGGGACCGAAGATGTCAGCGAAGGCCGCCCAATCGTTACGAGCGAAGATAGCCATCCCAATGCACTTTGGGACCTTCCCCGGGATCCTCCAAGACGCCGACGGCTTTGCTACCGAGATCAAGAAGCTGAAGATTGCGCTTTACGAAATGAAACCTGGCGAGACACTCTCGTTTCGCGGGAAACAATTCATCAAAGGCAGATGAACTTATGGGAGAGACCACGATGTTAACTGAAAGGTACATAGACAAGTCGGACCGGACCACATTAGAGCGACTCAATCAGGAGTACGTCAACGCCTTCATGAACGCAGATGTTGACTGGTATCAAGAGCATCTTGCGGATGACTTTGTTTGTATCGAATCGGATGGTTCGGTCCTCGATAAGTCGGAGTTCTTAACTAACACGGCGAAGGGTCCTGACGTCGCCGATTACAAACTGCTTGAGGTCGATGTCCGCATTCACGGAGATGCGGCCCTTGTGCGCGCGACCGGCGTTTGGACTCGGGAAGATGGATCAATGGGTATGAGCCGATATATAGACGTCTATGCAAAGCAAAGTGAGGGATGGAAGACGGTCTCCGCGCAGATTACTCGGACGTCGAAGATGGGACCTCGCGGAGCTTATAAGCGATCGAAATAGGACTATGAAGAATTTCACCTTACTTTCATTTCTCCTTGTCGCAATCGGCTCAATCGCAGCACCAACCGCCGCGCAAAACAACGTGCCGCCTGAAGTGCGCGAGATGGCGCGCAAAGTGATGATGCCCGTAGTCTATAAAGTGCCGGGCATGGACCGAGTAAAACTTGTCCAAAATTTGAAATACACTGCGACCGACGATCCGAACATCTTGATGGATGTTTATCTTCCTCCAGATGCGGCGCAAGGCGAGAAACGTCCGGTTGTGATGTTCATTCATGGCGGAGTGAAGACCGAATATACGCCGAAGGACTGGGGCATGTATTCAAGTTGGGGGCGCTTGATCGCTGCTTCTGGTTTTATTGGTGTGACTTTCACACATCGGCTCGAATATCCGAACCACTCTTTAGAGAATGCTGCGAAGGACGTGACCGCAGCAATCAACTACGTACGTGCCAACGCCGACAAGTACAATGTCGATAAAGACCGCATCTGCCTGATCGCTTATTCAGCGGGCGGGCCGATGTTGTCGCTGGCGATGCGCGGCGATATGCCGTACGTGCGCTGTCTCATCGGCTTTTATGCCTTCATGGACATACAGCAATCGGATTACGGGAAGACCGAAGCGGTGGAAACCGTTAAGGCCTTTTCTCCAATTACTTATCTGGAAAAGGACGCTAGCAAAATCCCGCCAATGTTTATCGCGCGCGCCGGCCGCGATGAAGTCCCAACGATGGACGACTCGATTGATCGTTTTGTAAACGAGGCGCTAGCCAGAAACATTGCACTTACTTTAGCGAATCATCCGCAGGGCGTGCATGGGTTCGACAATCAAAACGACGATGACAGATCGCGCGAGATTATTCGCAGCGCAATAGCTTTTATGCAATCTCATTTAAGGTGACTAGGAAGTAAAGGAAATGTTCGGACATCGACACGCCGTGTTCATTGTTGTTCTGGTCGCTTGCGCGCAAATCGCTAGAGCGCAATACACCGCCACAAAGCCGATTTCAGAGCCAACGGTTTTCGCGCCCGGCGTGATCTCGACCGGCGACTATGAAGTATGCCCGACGTTCTCATCCGATGGGAGCACATTCTATTTCGTCAAGAGCACGCCCGACGCCAATTTCTGGACGATCGTTCTTTCACGTTTTGAAAACGGCAAGTGGACCGAGCCGGAAATAGCACCGTTTTCCGGTCAGTACTCGGACGCCGACGAATTCATAACCGCCGATGGCAAGCGGATGTTCTTTATTTCCAGACGACCAGTTAGTCCCGACATCTCTCCGAACGCTGCTGGCAAATTGGACATCTGGGTGATGGATAAAACCGCGTACGGAGATTGGGGTGAACCGAAGAACCTGGGCAGACCCGTCAACAGCGAAGGCAGCGAGTTCTTCCCAACCTTGACCCGAGACGGCACCCTCTATTTTGGTTCGGGACGCAAAGGTGGCAAAGGCGGCATTGACTTGTATCGTTCGCGCTTGCTAAACGACAAATATCAGGAACCGGAGAATCTGGGCGATGCAATCAACACGACGTTTGACGAATTCGAGCCGTTCATCGCGCCGGATGAAAGCTTTCTGATCTTCATGGCCGCGGGACGCCTGGACGGATTGGGTGGATTCGATCTTTACATCAGCTACAACCGCGACGGCAAATGGACGAAGGCGCAGAATCTCGGCGCGCCGATTAACTCCGCAGCGGATGAGCTCTCTCCGAAAATCACGCCCAACGGGAAATACTTTTTCTGGGCCAGTACCCGAAGCGATTTCAGTATGACACCGCATACGCCGTTAATTTCCGTCGACTTCTTCCGGAAACTTAGGAGCCCCGGTAATGGTTTAGGCGATATCTACTACATCGACGCGAGTGTTTTGAAAATCGAACCGCGCTCTGAGCAGAATAGCCAGCACTGATCTGCAAGGTGTTAGCATCGCGCCGTAAGCCCGGAGTTGATTGTGAGTAATCAGGCCTTGCATCCCGGGCGTTTGCAGTCTTGTAGAGAGTAAGGAGAAGAAATGAACCAGCGTTCGCTCGGTCGGGCATTTGTCGCCGCGGTATTCCTTTGTCTCGAATTTGGCTCGTTTGCGTCTACACCAACCCGGCCGGCAAAACGAGTTTCAACTCAAAAGGAAGCAGCAATGACCACCACTCATGCAAGAGGCACGTTTGAAGTGAAGTTGACGCCGCAGGACGAAAAGACAGGCGAACCGACGCTGGGTCGAATGACGATCGACAAGCAAATCCATGGCGATCTGGAAGGTACCAGCAAGGGCCAGATGTTGACCGCGGGTCCGGACGCTAATGGCTCAGGCGTCTATGTCGCGATTGAAAAGGTTAGCGGAACACTGTATGGACGCAAGGGCACTTTTCTTCTCCACCACACTGGGGTGATGACGCGCGGTGCAATACAACTGACAATCACTGTGGTGCCGGACTCTGGCACGGGTGAGTTAAAAGGCATCACCGGAAAAATGACGATCGAAATCACCGACGGAAAACACTCGTATGTTCTGGAGTACAGGTTGGGGGATGGCCCATAACGGCGGACCGTGCAGAACCGGTTGTTAGCCAGCCGTTCCACCAAATGTTTGATCAACGAGAGGCGCGAACATGATCCCATCGATCAGGCTTGTTGCCGTGGGACTTTCGGGAGTAGCAAGCTTCGTTCTTGGTTTCCTATGGTTCGCCGTCCTGTTTCGTCAGCCGTACCTCAATGGTTTGGGGAAGACCGCCGAGCAGCTTGCGAACGGGCCATCTATCCTCCAGGCGTCGCTCCTCCAGTTGTTGGGGAATCTCGTAATGGCCTACGTTCTCGCTTGGTTGATCCGTCACACAGGGCAGCAAACCGTCATGGGCGGATTGCGCGTCGGTGCTCTCTCGTGGCTCGGATTCATTGCGGCAGTCATCGGGCCGATGTACGCCTTCCAAGCGTTTTCGTTCCAGTTTTTCGTCATCACGGCAGGGTATCCGCTTGTCGCACTGCTCACGATGGGCGCAATTCTAGGCTGGTGGAATCGCTCTGCTGGCTAACCGGCACTTGCAGCCGATGGCGGCCGGAGCGATCGTGAGGCGCCGCGGCTGAAGCCGAACGTTAGACGGACGAAGAACAAACAAGCCAGTATGCCTACGAAGAACGTGGTACCTATCGTGGCCGAGGCGGCAAACAGTCCCGTTGCCATCACACCAGACTCCTACGCGAACGAGCCGATTCGGTTTGCGCCGTTGCAGGTGGTGGACCTCGCTTCCGAGGCCGCCGCCGTATCAGAGCCCTATCGGAACCAGGTGATTAGCCGGGTCAATGGGAGTTGCCTCCGCCTCGCCGTGTTTAATGACGTGTTTCGGTGGCATCACCATCCGACCTCAGACGAACTGTTCCTCGTCGTCGAAGGTACGCTGGCCATCGATCTCGAGTCCGGTACCGAACTGCGGCTCGGTCCTTGGCAGGCCGTCACCATACCCGCAGGCACCATTCATCGAACCCGCGCGATTGGCCGGACGGTCAATCTGTGCTTCGAAGAATTAGCGGCGGACACGGTGTTCGTGGATTCGGTGGGTCGGTAGCGGGCGACGAAGACAAGAGCACGTTACTCGATTTCACGAGGGTACTCCTCTTGGGTTCCGGCCTCGTCGCCGAGCACGGCTCGTCTTGTCGCAGCCGACGCCTCAAGCGATCGGCATCATCTCCGATGATGAGAACACCAGCGGCGGCCACGCCGCTGAGACTCAGAGGCCCGTTAAGCCGGAGTTTGAGCATCCAGTAAGCGGATCGAATGAACGTGAATAGCACCGGAGCAAAGGCGATCGGCATCGCAAGCTTGGGCCATGCGGTCTTTGCTGCGACCATGGTCACCCTCGGAATCTTGGGCCTGATCCAAGGCGGTTTCACGCCGATATGGACGGGGGTGCCCAAGGGTTCTCCCGCGCGCGAGGTACTAGCTTATCTGTGCGCCTTCATCTCTCTGGCATCTGGCATAGGCCTGCTCTGGCGGCGCGCAGCAGTCATGGCCTCGCGCTTGCTGCTCACCTCTTTCCTGGTTTGGCTGCTGCTGTTCAGGGTGTCTCTCATCTTCCGCGCTCCTACTGCCACGGCTGCTTGGTGGGCCAGCGGTGAAACCGCGCTGATGGCGGCGGCCGCTTGGGTTCTCTACACGTGGTTCGCCGGTGACTGGGACCGTCAGCGCCTCAGTTTCGCCACTGGCGACAAGGGTCTGCGCATCGCGAGGGTGCTTTACGGCCTGGGTTTGATCCCCTTCGGCGTAGCCCATTTCACTTATCTCGACAGAACCGTCTCGATGGTGCCTGGCTGGCTGCCATGGCACTTGGCGTGGGCGATCTTCACCGGCTGTGCCTTCATCGCGGCGGGCGTGGCGGTGCTCATCGGTGTGTATGCACGGCTGGCAGCCATGCTCTCGGCGTTGCAGCTGGGCCTGTTCACGCTGCTGGTGTGGGTACCCATCATCGTGGTGCGCCCGAGCGCCTCCGATTGGACCGAGTTCGTCAGCTCCTGGGTGTTGACAGCCGGCGCCTGGGTGGTGGCGGATTCCTACCGCGGCATGCCTTGGCTCGGCGTGGGCAAGCGCTAGCGCCGGCGGCTTTGGCGATGGCGCACTACTGTGCCGCCTAACCCCTCCTGGAAGATCGGGAAGACGCTTGACCTGTTCATAGATTTATCGGTGGCAGATTCACTGACGTGTGAATGTGAGTTGGATAAGGAGTCTGATGGCCTTTTGATTCTTGATGCACGCTTTATGAAACCTTTGAAGCTTGATGAAAACTCCGCGACCGTAAAGCGAAAGGAGTCCAAAGGCACCACTGGGTTAACGGAGATACGGTACTAGAGTACGGTGTCCAATGTAGCGCTGCTTGGTGCGCCAAATGTGAAAATGGAAAAGGCGGAGGTAACTTTCAAGGAGCAACTCATCTATGATGGAGTTGTTGGCGTAGGTTTCTGGTTGAACCGTGCGCTGACGCTCGATATTGCCAGGCGAAGGTTGATCGTCGGAAGAAGATGATTCTCCTCAACTTCAGCCCTGAGTCGTTGAAGGGCAGTACGGCGCGCTTCGTCATGGTAGTGGATGACCCGAGCGATTGCGGCGGGCGCAAGGAGATTTGGCCCGTACGGGAGGAGCACGGCTGGTACATCGGTCGGGTGGTGGACCTGTTCGGCCATCACTGGGAGATCGGCCGTTCGTTGCCGAGGTAGCCCACTGGCTCTCAGTTCGTTGGTAGATCATCGCTCTCTTGATTCCAAAGTTGGGAGACCATGGAAAAATCGCTCTCCCTTAATGGGCGAAGAATGCATGTCGTCTCAACGGATGAACGAGGCGAAGTCAATACTGAGACCTTGTTCGAGTTTACCCAGGAAGGTGCGGTTGTCTCGGCGCGATATGCCGGGGGCAAGGTGCGTCTTGGATATCTGGTTGGGACGATGTCCGCTGAAGTTCTCCGCTTTCGGTATGTTCAAGTTGATAACTCTGGCCGCCTCGACAGCGGGTATTCAACCTGTGAAATTTAGCGGATGGCTGAGGGAAAAATCCGGTTGACCGAGTACTTCAAGTGGGACTCGCGTGAAAGATCAGGGACGAACATCTTTGAGGAAATCGAAATAGATCGCTCATAGAGAGGGTCTCAATTCAGGATAGTTGCTCTTATCACCGGAGGAGCCGCTGAACGAGATGGCACAACCTGGTCGTGGCGGCATACGGTGCGCGGCGCACGATCTCTCCCGGTCCCAGCGGCACCGAGCCATGTTCCTTTCTACGCTGGACTCTCGACGATCCACATCACAGCGTTAGCCAGCGCATTCTCCCACAAAACGATTTGATAACAAGAACCGGATAGTCAGGCACACCCGATATTCATTATCATGATCTTGATTTACCGGGTAACTGGCCCGCACTGAATAAACCGTCAAATGGTAGGACACACAACGGACATTAATATGCGAATCCCATTTCAACTAATCCCGTTGTCGATCGAGAGATTCGGCTCATTACTTACGCAAAGCGATGAAGAACTCCGAACGATCGGCGCGCGCCGCATGGTAGTGGATAAAAAGCCGGGCTATCCATGTCGCGTAAGTCTCGTCGACGCGGAGCCTGGCGAGGAAGTCTTGCTCGTTCCATTCACCCACCACGATGTGGTCTCTCCCTATCGCGCGTCAGGTCCCATTTTCGTGCGCGTCGACGCACAAACGATCAAGCTCGACGTGGGTGAGATCCCGGCGATGCTGCGGTTTCGCTTGCTATCGATTCGCGCCTACGATGCGGCGGACATGATGGTAAGCGCGGAGGTCCTGCAAGGGAGTGAACTTGAAGAACACATCTGGCGGTGGTTCGGCGACAAGAGGGTCGAGTATCTGCACATCCATAACGCTCGTCCCGGTTGCTACAACTGCCGAGTGGAGCGCGCCTAACCTCAAGTGACCGTGCTTGGAGTTAAGAGTCAACTCTCCCAACCGAACTAACTTGTGTGCAGACTCGCCATGCACTCATCCCTGCACACTTATGTTCAACTTAGTTCGGACCGCCGACGGGTTGCAAACATCTCCTGCACCATTCGGTACGTTATCCAATGATCGGTCGATTCGATCGCGCGCCAATGGAATGAGTCAGCGGTGATATCGGAGAATATCCACTTTCGGGAAGCATCCGGCTCGAAGTCTCCCTCAAGAACGATTTCATCATCGATTTGCCGGGCGATGAAAGGGAGGACAAAACCTCTCGCAGGTCCGATCCAAGTCGATCTCCAGGCATCGATTTTTGGATCGTAAAATCGGAGTGTGGCGCCATACTCTCCACCTGCCTCTTCAGCACCCGCTCGCAGCGATCGCTTTGGAGTGATCCAGACGTCCTGAATGGCACGGCCATCAAGGACCCACCCAAAATGCCACTCGCCCTGGACGCTCTGTCGCGTGCCGTCAGGCTTGTGGAATATGACTTCAACATCCCAACTGCCTACAAACTGACCAAACAACTGCAACTTCGCGGCGATCTCGGCCCGCGGTTGCGTAGATTGAAGGGCCGCAATCATCGCTGATTTGCTTTGCATAGACTTCCCCAATTCAATTTGCATCTGAACTCGCATTCAGCTTGAGTACCTGGCAGGCAAGGACTATCAGCCAGACCATGTATGTTAGAAACAGGAACCGAACCGACCAGCCCAGTGGAACACCGGGACCGTGAGCGTTATCGCCAAGTGGAATTACAAAAATGGCGAGGTGCACGATGAAACCTGCCAGACCAGCCGGTGGCAAGAACGCAGTCCAAATCATTAGTCGCCGCGCCCTTGCCCATGCCTGATTCTTGAGAGCCAGACTTAGATTGATCAGCAACGCCGCAAAGGGAAGAAGCATCAGCGCGCTGCTGCCGGTGATTATGTGAAGGATGCCGGTAGTCGTCAGCTTCGGTATGTCGAAAGGGTCGGTGGTAAAGACTCCAACGCCGAACGTGCCGACGAAACAAATGGCCAGAATGGCGAAACCGATCGCGCCCACAACGCCGCGCACTTGTGATCTGACGGCTACTAACAGCAAGCCATAACTCGTCGCTGAAATCAGAAAAGCCATGGACATGATCCAGCCGTGAGGTCCGAGAGCCCACTCACTAAGCGTGTGCCAGTAGGGATCGAGATCCGGTCTGATGAATATCAGCGCGATCAGCAAGAGCTGATACGTAACCACTGCGACGATCGAGGTCCACGCCGCGTTTGCCGCGAGCGCCGATACCGGTTTAGTTGTGATGAGTGCTTTGGCCATGTCTAATTCGTTCAATCATGCCGAGCCTTCAACTTCTGCTTGAATGCACGCTTCCCGCTCCCGAAGTTCGGGGGTGAAACACTGACCACGCAGCGAGCGACGGTTGGCCGCACTGGATGGATAGCCACGATCACTTTGAACGTCGCGCATGAACCACCAACCAGATCTTCCGCGCGATGAAAAGCACGACCTGACTCAGGATAGCCGCGCCAATTCCAGACAAGCGATAGGCGCCGAGCCATACTGCAACGCCAATCAGCGCGAAGGTCACGCCTGCATACATCCAATATCCCGCAAGGATAATTACCGGAGCGAAGACAAACCGAGTAACGGCGGCGTAGTTTGGAAGTTCAGCAAACGGACTATAAATATAACCGAGTATCGGAATGGCTAAGACAAGGTGAATCCAGCGAAGAATCGAACGTTTGGTGGCAGCCTTAATCATCATTTAGTCCCTTTCCATTGAGAATTCGCGACATACATTTTTCAACCCTTGCCGCGCGAGTTTGCGATTGCTTGGGTGCAGAAAAATAGAGTATGTATCCTCTTTGCCGTCCTGGCGTAAGTGCATGAAAAGCAGTCTTCAAGGTGCGGTTCTTATCCAATTTCTTTTGAAATTCTTCGGGCATCTCGAATTCTGAAGTCTTCTTGAGATTCACTTTCAAGCCGGCTTTTTCCACGTCAATGGCTTCTTTGATATAGGCTTTCAAGATGGGTTTCATCTTCACTAATTCCCGAGCATTGGTGAACCGAATCTGGCGCGCCGCCTGCACATTCTCCGTTTGTTGGATCAGGATACTATCGGTATCACTCAACAACGCACCTTTGAAAAACAGCAGCGCACAGTATTCTTTGAATCCATGCATCAAGACTATGTTTCTATTCTGAAACGTGTAACAAGGAACACCCCACTTCAATTCTTCAGTGAGCCCGCAGTCAAAAAGAATCATTCTCAATTTCTCAAATTCTTCCTGCCACTTTTTGGCTCTACTAAAAAAGAAATCGACCTTAGGATTCATTCTGTTGTGTGCCATATTCATGCCTTGAGATTTCAAATTGTCAGGGATGGTCACACGCTCCCAGGAATCGAGCAGGAATTCACGCCCGTCCTCCAGTCTGCGAGGGCGCTCAAGACGACTACCACCAGATCGTAAACATAACGCCAGGTGCTGGTCATGAAGAAGCGGTATTTTGCCTCACCGCCTGGGAAACCGGCCGAAACTCCGAGCGCCCACCAGGTGTGCGGCGCTGCAAACAAAAGCGCCCAGCACATGCTGCGTAGCTGATCCAGCGGCGCAGTCGCGCTATCCCTAATCTCGCTGCTTGAGGCGCCGATGGAGGCTTGGCCCCTCCTATGTTCACGCCTGAATTACTGTATCCATGCGACTTGTAAGTCAATGCCGCGCACCGATGATTTGGCTACAACCGTTCAGGTTGTTCCAACTATGAAATCCGGAATGATACCGGCAGCGCCGGGCTGATGCTTGGGAAAAATTGCTGTCAGGCGGGCCGTTCGGCTAATCGGGCCCGTGTGCGCGGCGTCAAATCCCGAAATTTCGTTGGACTGATCCCAAAGGTTACGCGGAACGAGTGATTGAAATTAGAGAGATCGCCGAAACCAGAGTCGAGCGCAATGTCCAGCACCGGTTCGGTCGAGGTCCTTAACCGCCAGGCGGCTTCTTGCAACCGTCTCCGTAAAAGGAATTGATGAGGCGTGATTCCCAACACCCGGTGAAAGGTACGTAAGAAATGGAACGGGCTGAGGCCAACCCGACGGGCGAGTCCGCCGATATTGATAGGCTGCGCGAAGTGCAACTCGATAAATCTGACCGCCGTAGCAATCCGCCGCTCGGCAAGAGTCGATGGCGCTCCGCTGGTTGGGCCGGTCTCGGCGCAAGTAGTCAATACCCGTCCAGCCAACTCAACCGCGAACTCTTCAAAATCGACGGACAGAGGGCGCAAGACCGCGAAATGCGCCAGAGCAACCAGGGGCGCGAGAGAAGGTAACTGGGGAAGGCGATGAACCGGAAAATTGATCCGCGTTCGATTGGTAGAGTCAACCGCAAGTTGCTCAAAGAACGGCGCCTCGTATTGAAACGAGAGGCAACGATCACCGGTGCTGTGCTCGTGACTACACTCATACGTCTCCCGGGAGCCGCTTAGTAACAACGAGCCGGGCGAAAAAACAACTGCGCCACGCGCCGACCGGAACCTGAAGCATCCGGTGAGGACCACGGCAATGGAAACATGTTCGTTGCTTTCCTCAAACGGAGGATCCTTGGGTCCAGCAGTGCAAATTAGGTCCTTAACGCACCAGCCATGACCCTCTGCGAGTACGCGGGATGCAGGCGGCAGAGGACTAACGGACTGAACCTGAGGAGGAGTGCTTCTGACTGTCATCGTTCCAAAGCTCACTTCAAGATCGCAATCTGGCCGGCATGAGATAGATCGGGTTGAATCACGCCGTGAAGATTAGCATAGACTTCCTCCCATTCAAGATACTTTCGGGTCCTCAGCATCGGCGACTATTCCTCTCTGCCACGCCTCAGATACCGCCTGGCCCTTTGCCGGATCATCGACGACGAGAATGAGTTGGTTCTGGTGATCGCTGTAGATGACTTTGATATTGACTCCAGCCTCTGCCATCAAGCGTGAGATTCTGCCCAACTGACCGGACCCGCACTAAGATAGACGAAGTCCGTCTGCTCTCGAGGACTCTTCAGTCGCTTAGGAAGAGCCGGTTCGTCTCGCTGTAATCAACGACCATGGCGAACATCTTGTCCAAAGAGCCAGCGAGAAAATCAGTTGCGAGTTCACCGGTAAGGGCCAATGCAGCCTGCGCGACGGCCGCTCCAGCACTCAAGCGGCGAACACCCTGTTTCCGAAGTTCGATGACTGAAGGTAGACCCGCCATCAGCATGATGTTGAGTGGCAGCGGATCGATCGCCGTGGCTACCGCTTCGATGGCAGCACCATCGGCAAGACCTGGTACGAACAGACCGTCACAACCGGCTGAACGGTAATGCTCGGCTCGACGCACCACTTCCTCGACGGCGGCGTCACCGGTCGCGAAGGCGCGCAGATAGACATCGGTACGGGCATTGATGAATAGGTCGACGCCGGCGCGCGCGGCACTCTGTCTTGCCGCCCCGATCTTCGTGCTCAGGAGGGCGGGCGGGCCGGCACCGTCCTCAATGTTGATGCCCACGGCTCCGGCGTCGATGATGTCACCTATGACCTGCGCCACAACGGTCGGATCATCCGAATAGCCGCCTTCGATGTCGATGGTGAGCGGTACGCTGATCACGCGGGCGATATCGCGAACGGCGGCGACCAGATGTTCGATCGGCAGAGCGTCACCGTCCGGATAGCCCCGAGACCAGGCCAGTCCAGCGCTGGTCGTCGCGATCGCCTTTGCACCAAGGCTTTCGATCAGCCGCGCGCTGCCGGCATCCCAGGCATTCGGAAGCAAGAGGATGTCCGGCCCATCATGAAGTTGTCTGAAGAGTTGATGCGACATGAGTAATGCTCCTTATTTTGAAAACGTCAGGGAGACAACCTTCCTAGGCCGAGGCAGCATTACTGAATTCGAGTGAGAGATGCTCCGGGCTGAGCGACCTCAGAAAGTCCCGCGCGTCGAAAATCTCGCCGGCGGCGAAGACGCCCGGTGTCTTGGCTAGCCCGCTGACGACGCGTTGAGTCGCTTCCACGACGAGAGGTGCGGTGACCGCATATATATCTCGCCCGCTTGCCACCGCGCGCCGCTCCGCGCTTGACCTTCGCGCGACAACCTCAACGAGGAAGGTTTGAGATGAACGTCCGCTCTCGTCAATCGGCGGCGGCGGCGACAGGTCCGGGTCGGACAGGTCTTTGACCGCCGCGACCGTCATATACGAGCGTATTTCTGGTGTCCTTAAATGACGCGAAATCGTCAGGCTGTCGGCCATGGTGAATTCTCCAACGACTGCCTGCGTTCCAATCGGTGTCGGAAAAGTCCATTCGGTGATCGGCGCGGCGTCCGTGCGAAGCTCCATTCGGCCATTCGAAAAGACGATTCGCCGTCCGTCCCTGCGCTGCTTCGAAACTTGCCCAGCGGCCCTCGTCCCGAGAGTTGGCTTCCAGCTACTGAGTGCATACGCGATGCAAATCTCATCTGCGGCCGGCCAATCTCCCATAGCCGCCGTGGCCAGCAGATCGCCCAAGCCGCCGTAAAACGCCATCGCCGGAACAATCACGATTCCCGCATCGCGCGCTGGCGCGGCGTATTGCTCGAACGTGTCCGCGTTGGCTTCTATCTCCGCCGCGACGTCCAAATAGGGAATCCGTGTGCGCAACGCGGCTTCGATCACGGGCGCGGAGGTCCTGGCAAAAGGCCCGGCGCAATTTATGACAGCCGCTGCGCCCACGAGCGCGTGATCGAGCGACGCTGAGTCACCAACCGACGCAGGTCGTATCTCCAGTCCGGCATGCGCTGCCCCAAGGGCACTTAGCCTATCGACATCGCGACCGGAGAGGATAGGCGTCAATTCGCGTTTGAGTAACTCCGCAACGACGAAGCGTCCCGTGTGTCCGTAGGCGCCAAAGACGGTCACGGTTTGATTTGATGTCATTTGAAAACCCCTCATTATTGATTCGGCGCAAAGTCGAAGAAGCCCATGACGAGTTGCAGTTTTCCGTCAACGACAATGCCGAAATCCACGCCGCCGATGATCGGCTTGCCATCGGCTTGCGAAAGTACGAAGCTCCATCGGAGGTAATTGCCAAACCCGTCAATTTTGCTGGTTCGACGGACCCTGCTGTTTGGAAATCGTTTTTGAACTCCCTCAACCAGCGCGACGATCGCATCGTGGCCTTCGACCTCACCATACGGGGTGCCGAATTTACCTCTTTCCGCCCAAACCTGCCCGGTCAAATCACGGCGGCGTTTGCTGCCGGTTTCGTTCAAGGAATCGAAATACCGATCGATTAGTTCTTCAATATTATTGTTCTGCCAGTGTGCTCGCAGTTCCTTGTTGAATTCCGCCCAGCGTTCCTCAGGGAAGAAGATTCTGGCGCCCTTGAACTCGATCCGGCGCCGAGTGCCAGGGATGGTGTCGGCTAGCCAGCGTGACCATTTCACGTCGAAATACACATCATCCGTTCCCCAGACGATCAGCGTCGGCGCCTTCAGCTTCTTCAGCCGTGCTTCAATGGCGAGCGTGTGCCTATTATCGAGAGCGGCGAGAAAGCGTTGCAGATCGCGCGTGCGCTGCTGGGTCCTGACCAGCGGACGCAGATATGTTTCTATGCTGTCGTCACTCAGCAGTTCCGGGTGTTCATACGCTGGACCCAGAGCTTGCGCTGATCGATAGACGCTCTTGTCCGCCAACATCGTCTCAAGCGTTCCGCGTAAACCGCCATTGGCCGCCATGGCCAGGAAGGGCTTGAATGCCTCGGGCGGCCAGTTGTTGTGGGCGTCGCAGTCGGTGAGAACGAGGCTGCGCACGCGCTCCGGATGCAGTGCGGCGAAGATCTGTGCGATACCACCACCGCTGTCGTTGCCCACGAGGTCCACTTGATCGATGTTCAAGGCATCGAGAAATTCCTTGAGCATCTTCGCATTGGCCGTCACGGATACGTCCTGATCCGGCGCGATTTCGGTGTCGCCATGCGCAAGCAGGTCCACGGCGATACAGCGCCGGATGTCGGACAAATCCGCCAGCTGATGACGCCACAGATGCCCGTTCAGCAGCACGCCATGAACGAACAACGCGACCGGTCCTCTGCCCTGCTCCGTGTAACTGATCAGGCCCGACTGGGTCTGCACGCTACGCCGAGTCGGTGATGACTTGTTCCCGTCCATGACGGACACACCCACCCCATGCGTGGATGTCAACGCGCGCGCGTCAACGTCAACCCACGCTAACATCGCTACACCCAAGTAAAAGCCGATGATCAGTGCTCCGATCAGCAGTACTGCGACGGCCCGTCCAACCCGACGCGCCTCGTCATGAACGCTTGCAGCTATTTTGTCTTCGTCCATGACTCAGCCCTCCCTCGACGACCTCGTGGAGTAATGCGCTTCCTTCAACTTCTCCGCACACTCATCACAGCACACTTCAACCGTCTTGCCGCCGATCTTGACCTCGATGGGACTCACATCTAGCTTGCAATCGCAAGCCGCACAAGTTTTCTCAACCATGACATCGCCCTCCATGAACACCTGAATTCCGCATGCGACCAGTAGGCCACACAGAAAGAGAGCGTCGCTATCAAAATCTTTAGCGATTTGCTTGTGGCCGGTGATGGGGGTCGCGTGGAGGAAGAACAGATACTAACGATGCAGCGCCGACTGCCTGAATTCTGAGGGCGAACGACCGTAAGTCTCGCGGAAGGCGGCGCTGAAATGGCTGTGACTGGAGAAGCCGAGATCCAGGCTTAGGGCGGTCAGGTCGTCATACTGCCCGAGAAGATCCAGCGCGCGCGATAGCCGTAGTCGTAACTGGTAGCGATACAAGGGCAGGCCTTCCACTTGTTGAAAGACCTGTGTGAGATAAACCGGAGAGCCGCGCACTTCGGCGGCGATCTCGGCCAACGTCCAACGTCGCGCCAGATCGCTCGCCAGGACGAGCTTGGCCCGATCCACCAGCCGCTGCCGTCCGACACTGGCTCCGGCTGCGTGCGTGGTGCGCGGTCCCAGTGCCCGCTGCAGTAGAGTCAAGGCCAGCGTTTCTGCTTCCAAAGGCTCCGCGATGTTTTGGCGCAGGCTGTGCCGCAACAGCGCCACGAGCACTTGAGCCCGCGCATCAATGCGTAGGCGCTGCTGTCGAAATGCCAGCGTCGCGCTGTCGCGCAGAAAGGTAAGTGGCGCCAGTTCACGCAGCTGCGGTTCGCTGATGACCAGCGTCAGACTGGCATCGCCACCCAGCACGGGGTGGCTGACCCGGTAGCCTTCGGTGGCGTTGAAAAACAGCACTTGGTTCGCCTCGGCTACGGCCTGGTCATCCCCAAGATGCCGCACATAAACGCCGCGATACGGAAACACCACTTGGGTGGCGGTCGCGCACTCTTCCGGACTCTGGTGCCGGCAGCTACCCTCGCAGAGCACGTCCTTGATCGTAACGGTCGGAGTTTTCAGCAGAGTTTGAACGGCAACTTCAGGCATGCATCCACTTTCGTTCTTGATGCTACACTCTTGACCCACCAGTCGTACAGAAAAGCCTTATCACCCACCAGCAGGCGGAACGCTATCTATTCCTCTCTTCCACGCATCAGAAACTACTTTGCCCTTTTCCGGATCATCGACAACGAGAATGAGTTGGTTCTGGTGATCGCTGTAGATGACTTCAATATTGACTCCAGCCTCTGCCATCAGGCGTGAGATTCTGCCCAACTGACCGGGTTGTTCCTGGTTGAGGCGTTGAATCAGGACTTCGCGATCTTCAAGGACTTCAATTCCTACGCCTTCAAGCGCCCGGCGTGCAGCCGTCGTATCCTCAAACAGAAAATGGACGATACCTTTATCTTCGAAAGCGAATCCGCCACCGCCTTCGATGCTGATGCCCGCCCTTGCCAAGGCTTCGCCCATCTCGGCCAGGGCGCCGGGACGATTCTCCAACCGAATGGTCAAGTCCTTCATGTCAGTCGGCCCCTATGAAAGCCGCTCTCCGCCTACGGACAGGTTAACCCACATAGACCGGTTCGCAATGAATCTCGGTCTTGACTGAGTTCGCTATGAAGCACTGTTCATGAGCTTCGTGATGCAAACTCTGAAGTTCTGCTTGAGTCGGTAATCGATCGCCAGAGAAGATCGCCTGTGGCCGAAGCGTGACGCGTGTCATTGCAAACCTCCCGGACTGGTCTTTCTCCATGATGCCGACCGCATCATCAGCATAGCTGTCAACACAGAACCCACGTTTGGCGGCAAGTGAGAGAAACCATAACATGTGACAACTTGAAATGGATGCGACAAATGCTTCCTCAGGGTCGACTGCGCTGGGGTCGGAGTATGGCGAAGGCAGAACGTGGGGAGATGAGGATGCGGGAACCTCAACCCCACCGTCGAAAGCCCACGTGTGGCCACGGCTGTAGCGATTGTCAGTGAAGAGCTGATTCCTGCGCTGCCAATGAACTGTTACCGTGTGTTCTGCCACGATTGTCTCCTGCTCGAACTTAGCCTCATCGAATTGGACCGATCACGCTGGTCCCGCGAGCGTCGAGGGAAGACCGAACGTTCCATCGACCATTTCCACGAAGTTTCTCTCTTCGCGGAGGATGAGGCGCTTGGTCTGTGCCATGGCGAAATTTTCCATTGCCTCCGGGTCTGATTTCAAGCGTGCCCGGTAGGCCTCATACGAGGCAAGACTATCGAATGCAATTAACCCCCAGGCCACGTTGTTCGTGCCTTCATGAGGAAGAAAATACCCGATAAGATGGCCACCGCATCGAGGAATGATGCGTCCCCAATTCTCAGCGTACTTCTTGAACCCGTCCCGCTGAAACGGATCGATCTCATATCGGATAAAGCAGGTGATCGTCATTGGCTCCTCCTGGTGGTCGGTCAGTCGAACAGCTTCGCAGACAATTCTCGTTGCTTCAAGCGCCCATGCTCCAGTACATCGGTGGGTCATTGCCGAGCGTACCTTCGACTGCGCCGCCTTCCTTACGCCAGTACTCGATGCCGCCAATCAACTCCTTTGCCCGAAAGTCGAGCGCGCTTAATGCCGCCGCACCTCTAGTCGAGCCGTTACACCCCGGCCCCCAGCAGTACACTACGCAAACCTTGTCCTTCGGGAGTTCCGCTGTGGTCTCGCCATTGATGCGCGGCAGGTTGATCGCGCTCGGGATGTGACATTCGGCGAAAGATTTCGCGCTGCGCGTGTCGATGACCGTGAAACCGGTACTGCCCTTCAGCAAGTCGGTCATCAAATCTGAGACATCGGTCTCGAAGGCGAGTCTGCCAAGAAAATGATGCCGCGCTTCTTCTGGTTCGGGAGCGGGCGTTTCCAAAACGAGTGAAAAGTGCGGCGTGACTGTCTTTGTACTCATAATCATCGACCTCAATTAAGTATGTTAGTAGTGGAACTTAGATGCTTCGGCGGAACAGGTACGATAACTTGATAAAAAACGTCCGCGTGTTACGCCGCAACCCTGGCTCGAACTGTTCCGTGAACGGGCTGAACCCGTTGCGATTCAAGTCGTCGTTGTAGCCAACGTAAAACGCCGTGCCTGGGTTGGGCGTCCACCCCAACAGGAATTGTCCGCTCACGTTCGCGCGCAGCGTGTCATAGTCAATGCGCGCGCGCGCGAACGTAAAGCGGGTGAACTGGTAGGTTGTCTTGAACGAGTAGAGTTTCTGGTCATACGCTACGCGCCTCGTATCGTTGCGCACGAGCCGGCTGCCGGTGTAATCGAGCGAGAAGCGCAAAGCGTCGGTTGGTTGCCAGATGAACGTCGCATAGATGTCTTGAGTGTTGCCGATGCCCGGATCGAGCCTCGCGTTAGGATCAAGCAACGCAGATGGACTGACGCGTGGAAAACGCGGACCGGCGCCAAGGTCGTAATCGAAAGTCTTCCAGGTACGATCAACCAGGATATTGGCGGAGTATTTTTTGCTGGGCGTAGTGCCGGCCTCAATCGTGAACCCTTTGTAAATCGTGCTGCGCTCCGGCGGTCCGATGAATGCTCCCGGTCTGGTGGCACTGCGGCTGGCGCCAAATTCCCTTTCAAACACTCGCTGATAGTCTGCGTAGACGTTGGTCTTGAAATACGTCTGCTTCTTAAAATTGAATTGCGTGCGGACGAACTGAAACGAATACTGCATGCTCCCCTGCCAATTGAATTGAGCGCGCGTGCCCGAAGTCAGGTTCCATGAAATGAGCCGGCCATCCTTTCTCGGTTCGGAGTTGTAGGTCACAGTCAGGTCCCAGGGATTAGTATTGGTCTGGCTGGTAAAACCTACATCGGCTCGGTAATCATGCGTGTAGCCTTTTCCGGCCAACGTCAGATTCAGGTGGCGGCTGTTGCGCTGCAATTGAAAGTAGTAGCCAAAGCCATTGCCGGTTCGATAGACATTTCTGTCCAGCGTCGAGTCGTAAAAGAACCGTCGTGAAGTTGTGCCGAGCGCCTGGAACGAAAGAATCGTTTTCGGGTCGAGGGTGAACCGTCCGTCAAAGCCTAACAGTTGATTGTGCTTCTCGATGAAGTTATAGCTGGTTGCAATCAAGCCGATGTTTGATTCGCTGCCCAAGTCATGCTTCAGCCGCAGGACGCCGATGGATGCATTCTTATCCAGAAACCGTCCGATCCCCGGACGAATGGTCGGGTCGTCTTTTTCCTCAGCGCTGTAGTCTCCCGGCGCGTTGTCGCTTGCCAGCAACAGGCCGAAGGAGTCGCGCCCACGCTTGCCCGTAAGTTTGACGGCAAAGTCCGGGTCAATGATCGTGCGCGTGTGCACGACCTTGATCGGTGTCCGAAAGATATCGATGCCCTCAAGGAAGAAGGGCCGCTTCTCATCATAAAAGATCGGGAAGCGCTGATTAGCAGTTACGGCAAGCTGGTCAGCTTCGACTTGAGCGAAGTCGGGATTGAAGGCTGCGTCCAGAGTCACCCCAGAAGAGAGCGTCAACTTAGCCGTTAATCCTGGATCAGTCTTCATCGGTTGATTGACGAAACGACCGGGATCGACTAACGCCGGATTTGCCAGGGTTTGCCCGTGTGGAATTGAGCGCACGCGCCGACCCGTTTCCGAAAGCGTAAGCGTCGGAATTAGTTCCAGAGTCCGCTCTCGCCCGACATTCTCAATACCGCTAATGTGCCCTGCCTGTTCCATGAAGCGAATGAAAGTCGCCGTGTTGAAGTCCCGGCTTTCACGTCTGAGTGGCATCCATGTGTCCCACTCGTCGAGATGTCTGATCAGACGGAGCACATGCACGCCCCACAATTTCCCGCCGCCCGCCTCATAACGCAACGATGCGAAAGGGATTGCGACTTCAACCGTGTAGCCGTCCGCAGTAATCATTCCTTTCGATTGCATTACGAGGTCGACGCTGAAATCAATCCCTTGTCCCTCCGTGAAAATTCCGTCCGCTTGCACGCCGAACGGGTTGAACAGCAGCACGTAGGCTCGACGCTGATCGTTGAAGGTGTCCAGCCAAACTGCGACATAGTCATTGCCGGATAGATCGTCGCGCTTCGCAACCGTCGCACGCACCTGGCCGCTTTGATCCAGCGCGTGGATTCCGATGTACAGGAACTTGGCGTCATACCCAATCCTCACTTCGGTTGAGTGAGAGGCTTTGATGTTGTCACCCGGTTGAGTTTGAAGAAAGTCTTTGAGCACACCGGCACTCTGCCAAACAGCTTCATCGAGACGCCCGTCAATGACCGGCGTTTGAACGAAACGGGACACGTTCAGCGGGTGGCGCTTCTCGTTGATAACCGAATCATCCTCGCTCCTGTTCTCAGCGGTTGTCGGGTGCGGATCACTTTGCGATTGGACGGTAGGAGATTGCGCTTTCGCAGTGACAACCAGCAGAATCAAAAACATCGAAAAGGCGACAAGGCTGCTGAGCGATAGCTGTCTGCGCTCTAGATGTTTGCGGGGTTTTGGCAGGTCAGCCTTTGGGAGGCGCTTCATTCGCGCAGGGTTTGTTAGCCGTTGCCAGCAAACTCTGTTGTCGAGCATCGGCCTTACCCTTGTCACGCCGGACTGAATCTGTGACGCTCTCACCGCAGATCGCATACTCGGTCGAATGCACACTATCTGACCAGACTAAGCCGACCGCAGCAACTGTTATCTGACGGGGAGCAGCCGGAAGACTATGAAACTTGATCTTAGTGGAGACCGGATTGAATACAAGTACCATTTTCGGTTGGTTAGATAGAACCATTTGTGTAGCGTCTCGAAAATAGCTTTACAATGAGAAACCAAGCTTACGAAGGAAAAATGAGAGACGAGATCAGAAGTATGGAGGTATCGAGGTGGGTGACGTGACTCTCAATCTGGATGAGCATCCGTCCGCAGACGATCTGCGCCAAATCCTTGATGGAGTGCGCACCTATAACCGTGCTGCTGCCGGGAATGAGCGGCCTCGAGCAGTGGCGTGCTTGCTGCGAGATGATGAAGGGCGAATTGTCGGTGGTGCGCATGGCGACCTGTGGGGCCGCTCAGTACACATCGCTGCAATGTGGGTCGCTGAAAGCGAACGCGGAAAAGGGCATGGTTCGGCGTTGCTTAGGGCGGTAGAGGACTACGCGGCGACATGCGGACACGTGCTGGCATACCTGGAAACAACCAGCTTTCAGGCACGGCCCTTTTACGAAAGTCTCGGCTACCGCGTCTTCGGCGAATTGGTTGGTATTGACGAGGGCTGCACACTCTTCTTCCTTCGAAAGGATCTACAAGCTTCAATCCCGAAAGCGGAGCTAACGTGACTTAGCGTGACTAGTCGAGGAACGGAAGGCATATCGGAGTCTTGCCAGCATGATCGCAGCCGACGCTGATGCAGGTCGGATGGTGACCTGATCTCTCTAACGAAATTCTTTGACTCGTTACACATTACTTCAGTGCCTTTTCGTCTACTTGCGAAATGTGCTGAACGCGAAATCGGGATTCTTTTTCTGTTCATGGCAGACGCCGTCAAGCCGACCGTTGCCGCCGCAATAGGAATCACCGTGGCCAACGATATCCCTAAACACGACACTATGCCCGCGCGGTATCCGCCGTGAAGGCTGCGCGCAATAATGTAAAGAGTATTGCGCCCGGGCGTAATGACGAGGCTCAACACCACGGGCACAAAGATCAAAAGCCTCGACCAGTCCAGCATCTTTTCTTACCGCAAGCGAACCGACGGCCAGCACTGGGGGAATCTCGACTAGCGTGCACCTCTTTTGCGCCACAACTTCGGCACCCGATCAATCGAGAACCTGCCGGGTCCGGTCAGCGCGAGTGCAACGAATAAGAGCAGGTACAAAGCCGCCAAATACCACCGTTCACCCATTCGCAAGCTAAAATACAATGCCCCGGCCATGCTCAGTGCAGCGAGCGCGGCGGATACTCGAGTGAAGAGCCCTAACGCGATGAAAAGAGCCCCGACGGATTCGCACAGCACCACGAAGACAGCAAGGGGGACAGATGCCGGGAACCCCACCTTCGCGATATCTGCGGCGAGGCCCCAGGAACTCCAGGCCTGTCGGCCACTGATAAGCAGGAAAAGTGATACGAACTTCCCCCATCCAAAAAGGAGTAGAAGGAGAAGCGCCGATTCCCGAAGAACCAGCAAGCCAAGATCAGATTGTGTTTTGAGTGGTTTCATCAATACTTCGTTACTTTCGTTGCCTTAGGGGGGAGCTGCCGTTCAGTTGACCACGACTCAGGTTGTGAATTCTGAAGACTCATGGTCCTTAAAGAGTCGAGTTTGTCTCGCGCTACCGTTCCGACGTTCCGTTCAGTGGAAAATATCCGACCAGGCCCGGCTCTTTCCCGGAAACGGACAAGAGCTCTGTCTTACAAAAGCCTTGTATCACATACCATTTCCGGTAACCTGACCGAGCAAGGATTGAAATCGGCGACCTGGAACTGCACCCGGTTTTGTGTGCTCAAAAGAGAACTTGTCTCTGGATGAACCGCTCGACGCTCATCGGAGATCACTTGTGGTTCTGATCTTCTCTACGGCGTTCGAGTGAAGTGAAAAACGGTTGTTCCCCTTTTGCCTTTGTACTCGTAACTCCATTCCTGCGTTAGATGCTGCTTGTCCTCCACGGTCAAAACCAATGCCGTGTTGTGCCAATCCTCCCGCGTCATCATTCCGGTAACGTGCGAAAGCGAAAACGTCAAGCTCTTTGCTAACGGTTCTGTGATCGCTTTCGTCACCATCTGGGGCTGGTTTCCTGCGCTACAGTAGTGCGTTGCAATAATGTGGTCCCCGTCCACGGTGAACATGGTAACCATCGCGGCTTTTGCCGCGGGCCGAAATTCTTCCATCAGCGCACTACCATCAGCAGTCAGCGTGTAGGTCAGTTTGATTTCGGTGTCCCCCTGCACGCCCTTCCATTCCCCGACCAGCGATGCCAGTTGCTCGAATGCAAGAACGCTCCCTGGTTTTTCCACAGCCGGCGTGATCGCCGCCCCGATCAACGCCAATGCAATTACCGCTGCAAGAACCGCAGATCGATGAGTTCTGTTCATATTTTCCTCCTGATTCTTTCGTTGTTTGTGACGTCCGAAGAAGTTTCTTACATGATCCGCGCCTGTCTGTTGTTGTGAATCGACTCGATTCAGACTGGGATCATGTGAGCGTTAAGCGATCGGATCGCGGCGCTTTAGACGCATCTCCTGTTCGACACGCCAAGTTTTTCCCCCATCAGCAGAGCTTTCACCCCGCCAAAGGAATGAGTCGGCATGAATATCATTGAATGACCAACGCAACCTTGCCCCATCGACGTCCAGTCCCTCGAGCACGATGCGATCACCTACAGCACCCCCTTTAAGGGCGATGACGTTCCCGCTCAAAGGCGATGTCCATACAACGCGCCACTGGCCGGACTTAGCGTCGTAGAAGCGTACGGTAGTGCCCAACGTCCGGCGTTCTCGTTGGCCCCGTTCGATCAATACGTCTTGCAGAACACGACCATCCAACACCCACCCAAAGACCCACTCTCCACTGAAGTGAGTGATTTTGCCGTCTGCGCCATAGAGCACACAATCAAGGTCCCATGTTCCTACAAAACGATCGAAAACCTGCGCCTGCGCCCCCAGGCTGACATGTGGGCCCGACGCCCGAAGCGCCCTGATCATGTCGGTTCGAAGATCATTTGGAGCTGCTTCCGGAGAACGCTTTTCGGCAGAGCTCCCGCCACTTCTCCGTGTCATGTGATGCTCTTCCTCGAGCCTCCATGTCTTGCCGCGATCGCGAGACTTCTCTCCACGCCAGATGAAGGAGTCGGTCTGGATGTCGTTGAACGACCAGCGCAACATCGAGCCCTCGTCGTCAACCCCGCGGAGAACGATCCGATCGCCCTCAGTCCGACCCTGCACCGTAATGAGAGCTCCATAAGCGGGACTTACAAACAACACTCGCCACATTTTGGACTTGTTATCGAAGAATCGCACCGATGTGCCGATACCTCGCTCCTTCGCGGCTTCCTTTGGATAGGTAATCCAGATGTCCTGGACGGCGCGGCCGTCGATGATCCAGCCGAACTTGAGCTCGCCCAGGGAGCGTCTAATGCTGCCGTCCTCGAGGAAGAAGGCATAGGCGCAATCCCAGGTCCCGACGAAGCGATCGAACACCCGAGCCTCGTCGCCGAGTGACGGATGTGGACTTAAAGCCGAAAGCACACTAACCATCGCCTGACGAGGGTCAGGGCTCTGTTGTGGTCCCGTCGCCTCAACATCATTCCAAAACAAGCAGCCGAGCATGCTCGTCATTGCAACCGCGCCGAGAATCCAGCGAACCGCGCCACGCATTGAAATCATTTTTGCCGTCCCCCCATCCGTTGAGCCACCCTTCTGTATTTCCAATTGGTCGGACGCTAGCCGGCCCAGACCTTGTTGGCGGAAAACAACAGGAAATGGTGCGGCAGCATTGTGCGCCGATGAGCGCCTGTTTAGCCTGTGTTTTCTTGCTAAAAACTACGCGGTGTAGCGGGATGGTGGAACGCCGAATCGGCGGTGAAAGGTCCTGCTGAAATGATTAACATCCGGAAAGCCGCTCTTAAGCGCCGCTTCGGTAACCAACGCTCCCATGCGCAGCAGTTCGGCAGCGCGCCGCAAACGAACTCTCAATAAGTAGCGATGCGGCGCTTCCCCAACTAATTCCGAGAAGACTCTGGCAAAGTAAAAGGGACTCATGCCAGCTTCCGCGGCCAGAGAAGTAAGCGAGTGATTCTCTTCCAGCCGATCCGCCATCGACATACAAGCGGTTCTGATTTTCCGAGCGTGAGCGCCCACGCCGGACAATCGCGGCGCTCTCTCCCATCGATGTCGTCCCAGCGCAGTCGCGCAGTGAAAAGCGGCACTCTCTATCTCCAAACGGCTTGCGGAATGCAGCGCCTCGATGATCCAGCGGAACGCGAAGTTGGACGCAATACCGGCCGGCACCTTTGGCGGGAGGGTGTTTCCCGAAAGCTTTCCGAGAGCCTCCTCTACGATCTCCGGCGCGAATGAAATCGATACGCATACATCTTCGGGGCATGATTGAAAGTGACGATATCTTCGCTTCAGCCCTGGCGACGACACGAGCACGTCACCAGGTGAGAAGACCCACCACCTTCGACCCTCCATCAATTCGAAAGCACCGCGCTCGACGAATGTAACAACAGTCTGTTCGGTTTGCTCGGATTCCGGATCCCGGTGAAAACAATGTTCTGGATGGTCGAACCGCTCGATAACGAGTGATTTCCCTTCGAAGATAGTTGTCACGCGATTCATAAAACAAACAGACTCAAAAATAGCAGGAATACGCAAGGCGCAAGCCATCTCCGCGCTTAAGTTGTGCTATCAAGCTCCCCGCTCGACATTGGATGGTGTCTTGCTTCTGCTGGCCATTACCATCTCCATCAAATCTTCGCGAACGGAAAATCCGTGTCGCTGGTAGAAAGAGCGGCTTCGCTCCGTCGGCCAAAGGATGACTGCGTGTACATCGTTGGCTTGAATCCAGGCGAGCGCCGCTGATAGCAACAGTGGGCCGATGCCGTGACCGCGACAGTCTTCGCGGACATAAAAGTTGGTGAGATAGGCATGGTACTCGGATTCGGAAATAGGATTGGGGACTTTTTCGATGAGTTGCGCCCAGAGGTTGCCAACCGGAATGTCACCGCGTTCAGCTATCCAGCATCTCCAGTGGCTGGGCCGTTCGAGACGCTCCTGCATCCACGGGGTGCAACGCTGGACGAACGACTTATCGTCTTCATGAACCTGACCAGTCGTGGAACGGAAAGCGTATCGAAGTCTTGCCAGCATAGTAGCGTCCGACGCCGTCGCTAGTCGGATGCCGACGTTGCCTTGTCTTTGATTCTCAGACTCATCACTCATGATTGCATGCGCACCGCCAAGATCATCTCTCTTGAGATTGCAGCACAACATCCTGTGTGTACACAGCATGCCAGCGACTGTCATAGAACGCGAAGACGTCCAGGAAACGAATTCTCTTACTCTGCTTGGTAACAGGATCAATCACATCAATGTCGTTCCGCGACACTGCGCTAGTGCCATGAACTTGGACGACCGGATCTTTCGACGCGGGAACGGGCAAAGGCTTTTCGCGATGCCCGCGCGCTTTGTCAATGATCGTTTGGCGGCTTCTAACCTCTCCGGTGTACCAGACGGACTCGTAATCCGGCTCAAGCAAGCATTCCAGGTAGTCCGTATCTCCTGTCAGAAATGCCTTGGCCCATTCGTGTTCCACCTGCCGAACAGAATCGGCGTCCGCGCGGTGCGCACTCGTTCTCGCGTTACATCGACTGATAGCCGAGCTACGGTGAGCGCTGCCTTGCCCCAAACCGAGAGCGAGAACAACAATGATTCGTAGCAATCTAAGATGGGTCATTTGTGATGGTTTCATAGTTTTCTAATCGCTATTCCTCATTCCACCAGACTGCTAGCGAAATAGGGAGCCCCACGCAGAACATGTGTATGAGTACAGCGATGACGACTGCGCTAAAAGGCTGGAAGAAGCTGCGGTGGAAAGTAACGCGCAACACGATTCCATACATCACCAGGTAAACCGCAACTCCGTAAAGGAAGCCCCAAACAACTGGCCGACGCACAAGAAACTCCAGCTTGCGACTCAGAGCATAAAAAACGACGCAGGCCACGAAGGCGACAAAGAAGTGAATTACCAGGCCGAGGGCAGCGCTTCGAAAACCACCCTTGAAGGAGTCCATTCCAAGAAGCCCCGTGGCGATTCCTTGGAGAACGGACGTCGGGCTGCGCCCTCTCAGTCCGCTGTTGACAAACGCGGCGGTTATGTCCAGAACGCCGGCGATCAATCCGCCCCACAGAATTGCCCGGTAACGTTTCGGTTGTTTCACTGAAACCGCTGTAGAGTCGGTACTCATCAGAATTCTCCTGTTCGTTTACTTGCGAAATGTACTGAACACGAAATCTTGCGCCTTGCGCTTTTCGTGACAACTAAAACATTGCCCTCTGTGTTCCTCTGTAAGCGGCCGGTTGGCCTTGCTGTCACCAAGAAAGCGTTCAAAACCCCAACCTCCGGTGGTGGGAAAACGCTGAGCGTCCTTGACCATTACATCGATTCGCTGCCGTGGTCCCTCGATCGTTACCCCGTCCGTTTCTTTTGTATCGAGAAGATCGAACACTAGGATCGCGCCGTCGGGGAACGTGCCTGTCTTGTATCCTTCCATCGCTTTACCGTTTGCATAGATGTGGTGGATGCCGCCACCACTTGTGAAAAACGGACTCTGAGGGCCCACCAGCATGGTCTTTACATGCACCCAATTCCGGTAATCCAAAGGATACGCAACCGGGCCGTCAGATCTTGCCGACATAGTCACCACGCAAGTGAGACCCACAAGCGCGGCAAGCACGACTAATGTCATTCTCATTGCCATCAAGTTCCTTTTCATAATGATCCCCTTCTAGAAAGAGCACTTGAAACCACTGAAAAAACATCAAACCATTCCTTACCGACCTCATGACTGCAAATCCAGCGCACCTTCTAAACCCAATGATGCCGGATCAGTCATAGAACAAGAGGGAGAGTCCCATCGACTACACTGCGCTCCAATCGCGGAGCGACGCCACGCTCCCAACGCTTTACCTTGTGCGTGACTCGATATGCCAGCGGCCCGCCATCGGCGCGCGCGCTGCGATCCAGCGGTCGAGGAATGCAAACGAATTCGACGTCGAGTTGGTCACCGCCGGCGCGTACCACGGAATAACCGTGACCGCCAGCGTCTATGAAAGAAAGATGAGGAGCGACCTCTGGGTTTCGCTCCGTCAAGGCGTGACGCACATCGCCCGTCTTCTGCAACGCGAGACTCGCGCGCACGCCGTGCATCATCGAGAGGTTCATGGCTGGTTGGACCGGAGATTCGGGCGACTGCTGATAGAGATAGATGGCCCGCAGTGGATGATTCTTTGGCAGGTTGTACTCCGCCGCCTCGAAGAGACCAGGCGCGGAGACAGAACCGGTGACGAACTCCACCGCTACCGGATCGAAACGCTTCGGCGGCAGACCCTCTGATAGCACACCTGCTTGAAAAGAGTGACGGTCTCCCGCAATCGCCACTACCCCGGTGATACCCTCGCGCCTGACGACGTTCAGAATTTCAGAACGTTCAACGCGATAGCCGGACCAATCGTCGCCGCCGAGTAGCGCGTAGCCAGTGGTGGGCCATTGCGCACCAACATCATGCGGAAGATTCTGAAAGTCGATTCGCCAGTCGAGCATGCCAACCGAATTTCCCCAAAGCTTCCATGTCGCCTTCGAGTCTCGCAGTCGATCCAAAAACCATTTCTTCTGCGCCGCACCAAGCATCGATTGCGGCGGAGGCTCTCTACGTGGGTTGGGCAGATCTTTTCCGCTGAAGCGAATCGTCTCCGGCGGTCGTCCGCCGTTGCATTCGCGTCCGGCATCCAGCACCTCGATGACATCCTGTGAAACAACAAATGGAAACTCCTTGGCTTGGAAGGGTTCTGATGCTAATTGATCGACAACAGGCTCCGACCGGAACGAACGATTGTCGGTGAGGATCAACTCCACGTGCCGTCCATAGCGGAGAGAGCGGAAGAGTTTGAGGCTGTTGATGGCTGCAAGGTTTCCCGACTCTTTTCCCAACCCGTGATCATCGAAGTCTCGTATGGGCCTGTCCGTGACAGTGGGTGGATCATACCGATCAATTCGCGGATTGCCAGGCTTAACGACCCTCGCCGGTTGATACTCGAACCATGCTTGATTAGCAGCAACCTTCCGTGTTTGAGCCGGACGCACGCCGCTGAAGTTCTGTTGGCTCTGCCAGCCTTTCCAGGAGAATTCGTGGTTGTCCCACATGCAGACAAACGGCCAGCGCGCGCGCGCATCCTGCAAGTCCGGATCGAGAAGGTACGCGCGGTAAAGCGTGCGATAATCTTCAACCGTGGTCGGCACATGAAAGTCACGAATCTTCTCACCATGCGGGTAACGCACGATGTCGCGCAGCCGTCGAGCGTACATTCCCTGCGGACGATCTTCGGGATACCAGACTACTTCGTAAACAAAGTCGCCGAGATGAAGCACGAAGCCAAGCCGATCGTCCGGCGCTTTTTGCTCGTCTTCCCAGATCATTCGGCGGTAGGCGGTCGACGCACCCAGCTGCACGTTTTGGCAACTCACAAACGCGAAGTGCGCTGCGCGGCGATCGCGATCCGAGGGCGCGGTGAGCGTTCGCCCCGTGCGGCTGCCGAAACCATGATCGTCAGTAAAGCGATACCAGTACTCGCGTCGCGGTTTGAGTCCCACGGCCAGAACGCGGCAAGTCCAATCGGTTTCGGCTGAGACCGTGGCCTCACTGCTGGCTACGACTTTGCCGAAAGCCGGGTCACCGGCGATCTCCACCGTCAACCTTCGGGCAATGCTTTCTGAAGTCGGTGGACGACGAGTCCAAACGATAACGCTATCCGGGTGCGGGTCTGCGGAAGCGACGCCTTGAGGATAAAACTCCCTCCGCTCGCGCCACGGAATATTGGAAGCGCGCAGACCGGACGATCGCCACGCCAGGACCGCGCCGAACGAGGCGGCCATCTCGATGAATCTACGGCGATTTATTGTAGCCATGGCACTAAAGATAACTAAACGGAAAGCCGCGACGCCCTTGTTTCATTTTCCCGTACCAAAGGCAAAGCGGGTAGAGAAGCACAAGGCCGGCAAGCCAAGCTGCATAAACTACCCACAAACGGAATCCGGCATCGGGCGGCGCGCTGGTTACCGAGGCAGGGAAATTCAGAAAGAAGTAATTGACGCTCTTGCCTGCCAGATAATTAAGAATGACGCCGAAGGCGTGTGAGACGAACATCTGCAAGACAAAATAAAATAAGGGAACGCGTCCGAACGTGATAATTATCCGGCTGAAGAAATTGTCTTTTAGCACGCCGTCTGCCCAAGCCAAAATCAGCAACGAGATGCCGAGTGTCATCAGCAGAAACAGCAAAGACGCCGGATATTTGGCCGTGTTGAGAAAAGACAAAACGGTAAAGATTGCGGTGGCCTGCTTCGTCCAGGGTTGCGGATCGCCGTAGATATTTATCCCGCGGATCAAGACAAAGAGAGCCGCCAGAACGAGTCCGAGCCTGAGCAGGAATCTGCGCCGTCGCTCCGCTTCCCAGGAAAAGACTGAGCCAAGCGCGTAACCGGCCGCCATCACGCCAATCCAGGGAATAAGCGGATACGCGACGAAAAACTTTGCGTTTCGAAACAAGGGCACAAAACCCGGCTGGTGCAAAACCATCCACAGCTTCTGCATGATGTCTGGCGGCGGTTTCATAGCGAATGCCGTTGCGGGCGGAACCTGGATTTTGTCGAGCAGATTGTGAAGGGCAATCATCCCGATTCCAATCGCGGCCACCGCGCGCACGGGAAGAAAGATGAGCGCTGCGAGAACCATCATCGAAACGCCAAACACCCAGATCACTTCTGCCAAACCGAGAAAGCTGTAGTCCACGTTGAACAGTATGGCGAACCTAATAACCGTAAACTCCAACACGATTAGCCAAAGCCCCCGCGTTAGCAGAAATCTTGACAGCTCGGCACGACTCTTTCCGCGTTTTAGTTGAAGGTAAATACTTGTTCCAGCGAGTAACACAAACGTCGGCGCACATAAATGTGTAATCCAGCGAGTGAAGAACAGCACGACACTGGTCTTTGATAAATCAGTCGGGGAAAACCGAAATGAACCGGCGTGAACGGCTTCGCGTGTGTGGTCGAGCAGCATAATAACCATCACCAGCCCGCGTAGAAAGTCGACCGAGTCAAGGCGCTGATGGATTTTTCCGACGACCTCCGGCATAGACTCCTCGCATTAAGCAATGATCGGATAACAAACAAACGTGCTCAATTCGCCCTGGCCATATCGAGCGATGACATCCGTTTTGTTCCCGGATAGGGTTGATGCCCCTTGATTGCACTCCAAAGAATGCGATTGAACGAATCTTCATCGGCCGCGTCAACGTGATCGAGATCCAGTTCGAGGGACGCTTGTGCGGTCGCACCCGTAGCCGGATTCAACTCATTGAGCGGCTGATCTGACTTCAAAGCTACATAAGTTCTCAAGTCGGGCTTGGTGTTGAATATCTCTCGCAACGGTCGGCCGTAGTAATCGAATTGCGAGAGCTTATCGAGCCCAAGTATTTCTTCCATCGTCGCAAAGACGTCTGTCGTGTTAACGAAGCGATGAATGGCACCGCCGCGGTTGTATGCCGAGATGACTAACAGCACTGAACGATGCGAATCAAAGTGATCGGGACCATCTTGCGCGTCATCCTCCAGCACGAAAAAAATCGTATCCTTCCAGTAAGGAGAGTTTGATACAGCTTCCACCATGCGCCCCAAGGCCAGATCGTTGTCAGCCATGTGAGCCTTTGGAGTAGGTCTCCCGGGCCGCCCCCCCGAAGTGTGATCTCCGGGCAGATGCATAATTTCCAAAGCCGGCAGGTTCCCCTGACCAACGAACTGCCGGAATTCCTTGAACCAGATATCGGCGCGAATCTGATCCGGAATCTTCATGTCGAAAACCGGGAAATCGGGGCTGGTGTACGGATTGAGCGCGGCCTTGAGCGAGTGATACCGAGCCGGCTCATTCGGGTCTTTGCTCGGCAGTCGTTCGGAGAATTCTCCATAATTGCGCAGCGTCAACCCCTTCCGGATAGCAGCATCCCAAAGAAATCCCGACGCGGGCTCGTCCACGTCACCTCTGTCGTTTTCAGCGCGGCGAGATGAATAGAGCGAAGGGATCGTTTTCTCGCCATAGTCCGTGACGTACGCGGCGGTGCTCCAGACGTGTCCCTGCGAACTTACTTCGGCATTGACGAAGAAGCGATCGAATAGTCCGAAGCGTTCGGCCAGGGCGTGGTGGTTTGGGGAAACTGCGCGTGGAAAAAAGAGTAACGACGTGTCTCCGTCACCCTCGGGCAGGTCGCCCATGATCTGATCGTAGGTGCGATTCTCTTTGATGATGTAGATGACGTGTCTGAATGGCGGATACTTTGCCATGCTGCTTCGCGTTCGATCCCAGTTGTTCGCGCGCGCGACTCGCTTCGTGAGGCGCATTAACTCGCTTGATTTCACGTTCGCAGGGAGCACCGTTATCGTCCCGTTCAATTGTCCGAGCGTGTAATCGACACTGTCGGCGAGCAACTTCTTGTCCGGAGCGGGGAATTGCGGGTTCGGTTGCGTGCCTTTGCCCTTGCCGTTCAAAACGAATAGAGAATCTTGCGTCATCAGCAACGCCGTCGGATACCATTCGACGGGAATGCGACCCACTAATCGATTTCCGCCGCGGGCACTAGTGACTCCAGCAGTTTTGCCTGAGAGCTGGAAGACGGCCACGGCGTTGTTGTCGGCTTCAGCAACGTAGAGCCGCGATCCATCATTCGAGAGCGCGAGTGCGTTCGGCGTGCTACCTTGGTTCGGCCCCGCCGGCGGGGGATCCAGAAGCTTGGTCAACACCCGCCCCTTCGTCGTATCAACAACCGCGATGCTGTTGGTGCTTGCAGAGGCGACGAAGAGACGCGAGCCGCTGTGATTCAGCAATAATGCAGAGGGATGACGACCGACTGTTACTCTGCCGCGCTCTTTCAGCGCCCCGGTTTTGTCCGGCTCAAAGCATGAAACGGTGCTTCCACCCCACGCGGAAACATAAACGTTGCCATCGGGTGCGATAACAACATCGTAAGGGTAAGGCTCAGTTTGCAGACGTTGCACAACGTGCTTGCTCTCTGCATCGACTACAGCCAGCGAGTCGGCGAGATTCTCCGCTACGAACAAACGCTTCCCGTCCAGCGACAGGGCAATCCCAGCCGGATAGCGAGTGCCGTCCTTCTTAGGCTCCTTCGGAGCAAGAACAATGCTATCAATCAGCGTCGCTTGCTTGTCGTGCCACGCATACCGGTAAATCACATCTTCGTTGCCTCCTGAAGCGTAAAGCGTGCGACCGTCACTGGAGAAAGCGAGTCCCAAGAAGGCACCAGGTTGCGAAATCGTCTGGGTTACTGTCCCCGCGTGGCGGTCGATCACTTGCAGGCCCGGCTGGCGCCAACCGTTGAGCGAAAGCACGAGGCGATCACCCTCAGGCGAAAGCACCATTGCCAAAGGCATGTTGCTGGCAGCGAACGACCGCCCCGCTGGATCAAGACAGACTCCCGTCGGCAGACAAGTTCTGCCCACGCTGTCGTGACGCGAGAAATCAGGTTTGATTTGTCCGTGATTCGCAATCGGCAGGGACAACACCACAAGAAAACCAAAGATAATCTTAATCATTGCCGCTGCGACTCCATCGTCCTCGTCCCTGTCTGTTTGCAATCTCAGCCGGTGCTTCGAAGTCATGCCATTGCGCTCGTGAGTGAGGAACGTTGGTCCTTTGTCTCGCGCGCCTAGGTTGAACTAGAGTTAGCCAGACCAGATTAGGTAACGGTTGGCCTACAAACAAGTGCCATTATTGCGCATCGTATAGGGACCAATTTATTGCTCAGATCCCGGATTCAGAGATGGGAATGATATTGACGGCGACGGGATGGATGTTGTGGCCGGAATCGAATGGCACTGTCAGATTCGCCGACTAGAGAGAGAGCCGGGCGCGCGCTCAACTGAAGAAGCACCGATCAAACTGAAAGGCGCGCGCTCCGGTCCGATCGCTTGTGGGACGGCGCCACAGGAGTTTTTCCTGTATTGGCCACATCGCAGACGCAGTCGGTGTTGTCGAACGTGTAATGCGAATCACCAAGCAGACCCGACGTGACGTCACCGAGACGAACGGGCCCTACGTGCGCGTAGTGTTGTACCCTCGGTCACCATAGGGCGAGAGCCGCTCAAGCCACAACTCTTCGAGCGTCCGGAGGTCATTTGTTGGATCGTAGACTGGTTCGTCCGATGGCGGAAGCACGTCCAGAGCCTCGAAATCGAATGCCTCTGGGCCAAGATCATTCCAGTCGCTCTGGAGCGCGCGATTCGCGTGTACTCCCATCCGCAATTGAGCACGATGTCGATTCAGCATCGACGGCAGGTCTGTACTCGAGCCGACGAGCGACTTGTCAATAACCGTGTTCCGAACCCGGTACACACCCATCGGGCGTCGGCTTTCCTTGTACTCGCGCTTGAGAGCCTTTCGATCCATGGTTCTTGTTTACCGGCGCCGGCCTTTAATCGCAAACACCGCATGCTGGGCCGTCCAACGTCCAGTTGGGAGCAAGCCGTCATCGCTTGCACCGACCTCATCCGCTCCAACTGCTTGACGACGCTCGCTCGCCTCTTGTGAGAGATCCTAATCGCAAAGTCCAAGGAATGATCCGACTGAGGCTTAGAAGATCTTTGCGCGTCCATGGATCGGCCGAAAGGCGAGAGATAATCTCAGCGTTAGTCCGGGCGCGTACGACAAGAAGTACGTCGGACGTACCCTCCAGCGGCCCCTCCAGGACCACGACTCCGTCCTGCTCGAGAGAGCTCATGAAGGATGCATGAGCCTCCCAGTCTTCCTGGCTCTCCATGGATAGCAGATCCACCCAGGCCGCGCCACGGGTGCGAATCACCATGAACAAGTGTTCCGTCATCATTTCTTGCCTAACGATCAAGAGCCCGCGGCGCGCGTCCGTTGCTCGTCGGCTGGAGCGCCGGGTTGCTACCCAACTCAATCTTCATAGAAGTCTCCGTGGTGTCCTCTGCTCAGAGTTTACTGGACTTCCCGCCGAGATTAGGTTACGAATTGGCATACATACAAGCGCCATTATTGTGCATCACATAGGGACCAATTTATTGCTTAGGACCTCGACGCAGTTCCGTGACGGGTTAGTCGCAATTCAAGATGGCGCTTCACGTCGGGCCATTCATTGGCGAGGATGCTATAGATAACGGAGTCGCGCACCGTCCCGTCGCGGCGAGCCTGGTGATGACGGATGACGCCATCCTTCTTCGCACCCAGGGCCTCAATGGCTCGTTGCGAGGCTAAGTTGAAATTGTCGGTGCGCAGACCAACCACCTTGCACCCAAGCGTATCGAACGCGTGACCGAGCAGCAACAGCTTGCAGCCGGTATTGACGTGGCTCCGTTGCCAGCGTCTTGCATACCAAGTGAAACCGATCTCCACCCGATCGATCTCGGCGACGATGTCGTGATAGCGCGTGCTGCCGACGATCGCACCGCTCGTCAACTCCCGTACCGCCCACGGCAACATCTGCCCGGCTTCCTGGCCCGCAAGCGCGTCGGCAATGTATGCGCGTGTCTGCTCCGGTTCCGGCACTGCGGTGAACCACAATTCCCAAAGTCTGCCATCAGCCGCTGCGACAGCTAGCCCATCATGGTGCTCATAAGTCAGAGGCTCCAACCGGATATGCTGGCCCTCCAGTGTGACAGGTTGGATCTTAATCATACTTGCCTTCCAACAGCGTTGCGCGACGAAGTTTCGTCGCCGTCTAACACTCCAATTTCGGGCGCCGCGATTAGCAACAACTTCAATTCCAACGGGCAAGTTAGTGAACACGCTCCCTGATGTCCAGCGCCATTTTGAGCAAAGCAGCTGGTACCATTTACATCGGAGGCAAAACGGATCCTCACCGCATGATCAGTCTGACGTGTTCCACCGTTTGACCTGACAGTACCGATTGGCTCCTATGTGACGCACAATAATGGCACTTGTATGCGTGTCAATTCTTGACCTAATCTTCCTCCGACGTTCACAAAAACGCTGGGCATACGACCGCACGGAGAGGCTCTTATAGAAGTTGAAGGACATCAAATGTCTACCATCGACGAAACACTTATCAAAGCAGGACGCTCGTTTTACGGCATTTGCATGGCGACCGTGGCAATCAATCAACTGTTCTATGCGGATTTTCGAACCGTGATCCTACCGCCCTGGCCTTCTTGGAGGGCAACTCCCGGAATTTGGGCCTACCTTGCTGGTGCGGTCTTCATCAGTGCAGGTATTGCCATCATCCTCGATAAGAAAGGGAGAGTAGTCGCGCTCGTTTTAGGAGGCATACTCTTAGCGTTAGTTCTCTTCTGGCATCTCCCTTACATGCTATTCGTTTTTCCCCATCATCTTTGGCATTTGGGGGTGTGGACGGACGTCGGCAAAGAACTGGCGCTTTCAGGCGGCGCGTTAGTGGTGGCAGGATCTTTGTCGGAAGCAGAGGCAAATAGATCGATCCCGATCAGATGGTTGGAAAGACTTATTCCCTTTGGCCGAATTTTCTTTTCGATAACCATGATCGCCTTCGGTATCGACCATTTTCTTTACACCGATTTCGTGGCGAAGTTGGTGCCCGGGTGGATTCCGTGGCACGTCTTCTGGACTTACTTCGGCGGCGTGGCGCTCATCGGTTCAGGTGTAGCGATCATCTTCAAGATCAAGTTAAGAGTGATCGCGCTGCTTCAGGGCACGATGCTCTTTCTCTGGTTTATTCTCCTGCATGTGCCCGACGCAATCACGCGCCCCACTTTCCTCAAGGGAAACGAAGTAGTCAGCGCGGCCGATGCGCTTGGGTTCAGCGGCACAGCCTTCCTGATTGCGTGCACTGTCCGCCTCGGGGAACGGCGGAGCGAAAAGATTAGTGAAATGAAAGGCACAAATGATGAGCACTCGTGATGACTTGATTGATCAGCTTCGGAAAGGATACGGCGACGACCCATGGCACGGTCCGTCGATCCGTGACCTGATCAAGGACTTATCGGCCAAAGATGCGGCGATGTCCATCTCGCTTGCTGTTCATACCATTTCCGAAATCGTGCTTCATATCGCTGCATGGCAGCGCGAAGTCGCGCGGCGGCTGCGCGGTAGCGACCCGCAGACTCCGTCGGAGGGCGACTGGCCCGAACGCGGCCGCGCGGCTGAAGCGTGGGAAGAAACAAAGGCAGCGCTCGAGGCGTCATACGAAGAGTTGCTGGCCGCGCTGATGGAGTTCCCGGATGAGCGACTTGGCGAACTTGTCGGCTCGCAGAGGGATCGACCGCTCGGTTCCGGTGTAACTTGTCAGGCAACGATCTTAGGTGTCATTCAACACAATTCCTATCACGGCGGGCAGATCGCACTAATTCGAAAACTGCTTACCGCAACTTAACAACATGAGCGAAACAAGACCTCCGAAACGCCTCTTGCGAAGCGTCGTTGCCGCACTCGGTGGATTCTTCACGGTTGTCATCCTGTCACTCGGCACCGATGTGGTTCTGCACACGGCCGGTATTTATCCCCCTTGGGGTAAGCGAATGTCCGACGGGCTCTTCGTCCTGGCGACTGCTTATCGCGTGATCTACACGATTGGAGGAAGCTACCTCACCGCGCGATTCGCCCCGAATCGACCGATGCTGCACGCGATGGTGCTCGGTGTGATTGGACTCGTGATGTGTCTTGTGGGCGCGGTGGCGACGTGGAACGCCGACCTTGGACCCGCGTGGTATTCCGTCGCGCTCGTGGTTACGGCACTACCGTGCGCGTGGATAGGCGGCAAATTGCGGGTTTTGCAGTTAGCTCAGAGCGCCTCCGTCTGAAATATCAAGTGTTCGATTATTACTCTGCGATGTGCCGCGCGAAGAGCCTTAACGGTTGCGACTAAACCATAATGAACCAACGTCCCCAGTCAATCACAATCATCGGTTGGATTTTCATCGTGTTCGGTTGCATCGCGCTGCTCAGCGGTTTGCTGCCCACGCCTAACATCAGCTTGGCGCAGCTGTTGGCCGACGATTAGTAGAACTACTTCCGGATGGCCGACAATTCGCTGGGCAGACCACTCGCGTTGCCAAGCCGGAGCTCAGTGAGATGTCTCGATTGCGTAGTGGTCAATCTACTCTTAATGCATGGGTGCGGCCGTTCCGTCGGACCAATTTGCAACTACGACTGCAAACACAAGAATCGGCGGCAGCCCTTTCGCCTGGGACGGTTCCTTCGGCGATAAGAACCAGTAAGGACCGGAAACAACTGGCGAGCCCAATGCGCCGGCACCCCAATCCTTACCGTCCTTGAGCGCGGTAAAGAACATCAGATGTGGTCCGTTGTGCTCCCCTGCGTCGTATAGATATGCCGACTTCGACATCATGAACACCATATTGCCGCTTTCGAGATCTGGCAGTTGTTTATTGGCGAAAGCCGCCTTAAGGGCCGACACGATCTCCGCCTTAGAGTGGCCGGCCAGCACCATCCTCGTCCGCAGATCAGCGATCGGCAATATCGATCGCGCCGCTTGGCGATTCAGGCATTCGGCACCTCTCACTTTCGGGTTCCAGGACTCAGGCGAGTCAAACGCCGCCATCCAGCTTCTTTCCACCATACGGACAAACCCGTTCTTTCCTCGGACAGCTGTTTCATAGCCTTGCCGTCCCAGGACCAGGATCGTCGCGTCGCTGGATATGGAATCGGGAGCGGCGCTCCGCGCCAGCAGAATCTCAGCATTCCTTTCCATCAAGTATTGGTCGACAGGTGCCATTTTCGAATATTTATCCGACTGTGCCGCCGCCTTCGACAAAAGGAAACAGATGTTGATGATCAGCACCAAGGCCATGATCCTGATCATTCTTTCCCTCGTGGCGGCCCTCGTGAACGGCCTCATCGCGAGGTATCCTTTCGTCGCCGCTGCTCGCTCTCCTTCATCATCTCGTTGATGTCCGCAACCGGCCGTATCTCAACCGGTCCAAGTCCATACTTAAAGCCGGGAAGTTGTGAGACAAGCTGAACGGCATGATTGAGGTCTCGCGCCTCAAGGATCTGAATGCCGCCGAGCTGTTCCTTGGTTTCCGCATAGGGGCTATCAGTCGTCGCGACTTTGCCGTCTTTCCAGTACAGGGTCAACGCGGTCTCCGGAGGCTGAAGAGGTACTTCGGCGACCAGATGTCCGTTGGCGCGCAGGCGGTCGTTGTACTCAAAGCATTCGTCGAGCGTTGCGTGTCGCTCGTCGTCGGTCATCCTTTCGAATTTTCCCGGCGTATCCCAAACAGATGTATTTCATTGTTCTTCTCCTCGTCCTTGTTCGTTGGGTGGGGCCAGCACGCACTGTTTCAAGTAACGAAGCGCAACACAACCTGATTTGAAAATCTTTGACTCCACAAGTTTTAATTGCAATCTCTCCCGCAGGCTAACACCTTCCAACAACCGTCTCCCTTCTCCGGCAACGATTGGCGAAACGACAAAACGATATTCGTCAATCAGACCAAGCTCCATCAGTTGTGAAGGAACATCTACACCGCCGACCAGAATATTCTTGCCTTGTTCTTGTTTCACTTTAAGTATTTCGTCGCGAAGGTTGGTACGAACAAGTCGCGTATTTTTATCTTCAGCGCTCTCTAACGTTCGTGAAAACACCAATTTGCTGATGGAGTCAAATGCTAGAGCAAATTCGTTCGATGCTTTTGTCATAGACTGGTGTTTTGCGACTTCAGGCCAAAAAGGGACCATCAATTGGTAGGTGATACGCCCAAAGACGCTCAGGTCAACCTCACGCAGGAGGTCCGTAAAATATTCATGTGTCTCATCATCAGCAACTTGTTTGGTGTGGTCGACACAGCCATCCAGGGTAGTGTTGATTGCGAAGATTACATTTCTCACTTGATTGTCCTCCAGTTTTCACGGCGTGAATGCTTATTGAGAAGTTCCGGTTTGGACAGCACCGGCGCGCTCGTAATTCGCGAGAATGACGCCAGTCGAACCGATAATGCTTTCCGTTTACTTCTGACCCCGCATCGGCAGACGATCGGCGGTCTAATCACAGGTAGCTATTGCTTTTGGGGCTTGGCATCGAGAAAGTCGTTTATCATCGGGACGATTGTGGTCATGCGGTTCATCAGCGTGACGTGTGTTGTGTCGGGCAAAATGGCCAATCTCGAAGCCGAGCGCGGCTGCATGTCGCCGTGAATATTGCCGCCGCCCTTTAGCCGGTACATTTCCGCGATGTGATCGAGCCGCACACCGTCGGCGTCGCCGTGGATGAAGAACATCGGAGCCTTTGTCGCCTTGAATTTATCCGCACCAAAGTCGTACGGTTTCGAAGCCATCGCAATTACGTGCTTCACGAAGTCCGGGAATTCGTTTGGTGTCGGGCTCAGTCTCTTGTAATCGGCTTCGATGGGCGAGCCTTTGAATACTTCCGCCGTGATTTTGGCGAGTGCGTCGACGCCCTCTTTGACCCAGCCGTCGAGGCGGAAGACAGACGAAATGCTGACAACCTTGCGCACTTTTTCCGGATGGCGAATCGCACACTGAATCGCCACGCCGCCTCCCAGGCTGTAACCGACGATATCCGCGTTCGGAATCTTGAGATAATCGAGCAGCCCTGCCACATCGTCCGCGAGGTTTTCGTAAGTAATGTCGCGTTTGATGTCAGCCGTTCGCCCGTGGCCCTGCATTTCGACGGCGATCACTTTCCGCGTTTTGGAAAGTTCGCCTATCCAATCATTCCAGTCGCCTGAAATTGCCATGAACGCGCCGTGGAGCAGGACCACGGGCTCGCCGCTGCCGTGGATCTCGTAGTACATTTTGAGACCGTTAACCGGAGCATAGCCCGTAGTCGGTTTTTGTTGCCCCGACACGACACCTGACAGGAGCATTGCCATAAGTATCGAAACGAAAAAAGCTGTCGTCTTCATATTTGGATTCCAATTCATAATTTTTCTCATTGTTTTGTCTCCTTACCCTGCGTTAATTTTCCCAATAGATCTTCCAGGTTCTGCAGCTGCGCCTCGGTACCTTGCTGGAAGCCCATTGCGATAACTCTCTCCATACGTTCCAGCGACTCGTTATAGATCGAGATACTGACCTTGGTCTTCCCGTCCTGCTCGCTGAAATTCAGGTCCCAATCGGAACCCGGCAATTGCAGGTTTTCGTCTTTGTCGGCAAATGCGTTAAAAAACTTGAAATTGGTTTTCGGCGTGATCGAAGTATATTTCTGAACAGCCCAACGCTCGTCCCCATCCGGGCTGACCATCGCGTAAAACCTTCGCCCGCCCACTCTAAAGTCCATAACCTTTGTTCGCGACGTCAAGGGTTTTGGCGCCCACCACTGGTCAAGAAGTTCGGCCTGCGTATATGCGTCCCAAACCAATGAAAGCTCGGCAGCAAATTCTTTGGTTATGGAGACCGTCTTGGTCTCTTTGTCCACAATAAATTCCATATTCATCCCTCACTTTTCTGCTTTTTCATTACCTTGAGCACCTCGCCGAGTTGCTCGAACCGCGTCTTCCAGATCTTTCTGTATTGCTCTAACCATTTGTCGATCTCTTTCATTTTTTCGATCTCCAGGGAATAGTAAATTTCTCTGCCTTGCTGATCTTGTTTTACCAGTTCGCATTCGGTCAGTATTCTCAAATGCTTGGATACCGCTTGCCGCGTCGTATCAAAATGCTCGGCAAGAGCATTTGGCGTCATTGCCTGAAAGGCAAGCAGAGTTATAATTGCTCGTCTTGTCGGGTCGGCGATGGCTTGGAAAACGTCTCTTCTCATTTTCTCGGATCAGTTTTATGAAGCCGATTGGTTGCAAGTATATGCGCAACTATTCGGTTTCGCAAGTTCTTGTTTTTAGTTTTTTGAAAAGTCAAAAATTACGTAGGAATTTTCAGGCTTACTTCCCTTTTCAAATCTCGCTTAGCGGCATCACCGAGATCGTGTCGCCGACGATCTCAATGCTTGTGTTTCGCCGTGCTCGGCGCTGGCGTTCCGTCGGAGTAACGTTCGACGGCGATCACGAACTGCGTCAGGTGGAACACTGGATCAGCAATCCCGATGACCGGAGAACCCGGTAGATTGGCTCCCCAGATCGCTGGGTCGGTGTCGGAATAGAAGAACATGAGGTGAGGCGGCCAGTGCGGAGCGACGTCGCCACCATATCCTTGCTTCCCCGTCATGTAGCACATCGCGCCTGGCTCCATGGCCGGGAGTTCCCTTTTGGCGGTGGCGTCGGCGATGGACTCGTTTACCTGAGCCAGGTTCCGTCCCACCAGAGCCAGCTCGGTTATTTTCGTGATAGCTATGAGGTACGTACGCGCGGCTGGTGAATTCATACATATGGGAACCCGCACTTTAGGATTCCAGAAGTCGGGATCCGCTGCGGATGACCATCCACGCCCCACGATACACACGAAACCGTTTTTGCCTTTGACTGCCGATTCGAAACCATTACTTCCAAGAACCAGGACTTCTGCATCGCGTGAGATGGACTCTGGTGCTGCGGTGCGCGCCAGCGCGATCTCGGCAGTTCGATCCATTAGGTACTGCTCGATTGGCGCCATCTTCGGATAAGCTGTCTTGGCATCCTGTGCCATCGCTTGGTAGGCCGTACCGAGCACAACAAGTAGTGCGAAGCCTTTGATTGCGATTGCGTGAACCTTCTTTTTCCGCATTGTTTTCCCTCCGGCCCGGCTATTCCGTTGCTGCATTCGGGTCGGGGAAGAATAGAAGCTCGCGCACCTCGCCCGCCGCATCGCATGAGATGGCACCCTTGCGCGCCCACGCGAGTGCCTCGTCCATATCGGCAGCTTCCAGTATCCAGAAACCGCCCATGTGCTCCTTGGTCTCGGTGTATGGCCCATCGGTGACGAGCACCGTACCATCAGGTTGCTTCCGCACCGTCTTGGCGTTGACGGCCGGGGAAATTCCGCAAGCGAACTTCCTGGCGCCGGCAGCGATCATTTCGCGGTTGAGCGCGTGGATCTCCTCGATCATCGCTTCGGTTACGGCGGACGGGTCGAAGTCGTCGGGGAGGTAGTTAGCAACCAGATACTGTGGCATGACTTTTTCTCCTTGTTTTCTGTCGCTTGTTTCCTATGGCTCGTTTTTGATGACTCGTTTCCCGTTGACTCAGGAACCGTAGCTCATCGTTCTTTGTCCTATAGTCGTTGGCGAGACGGAAAATCGACAGCTATCCTAATTTTTATTTCAGCTGCTTTTCAGAACACCCCCCTTCGGTCATCGCCTGCATGTATGCTCCATAGGCGCCCAACCAATGTTCCTGCTCAGCCTTGGTTAACTCGGGCCAGCCCGACTCGGTCACATAGGCCAAGAGAATGTACTTTCCACTCCTTCACAAGTCCTTAGGTTGCACATCAGATTCAGCTACTACAATGACGTTCGGGCTCCGGCGATTTGGACAGCCGCAACAAACATTATCCTTCCGTCGTCAACTTTGTTTACTTCACCCGCGACCGGTGCTTCGCCTTATCGGTCATCGCCAGGAATGGCTCCTATGCATGAGACTTACGTCGGCGGCGTGGCGCTCATCGGTTCAGGTGTAGCGATCTATTCAACGAGGTTAGGCTCGAACAGGAGATATCGTGACAGAACATACCGTAGCAGTTCATTGGGAGTGCAGGAATCAACTCTTCACTAACAATCGCTACAGCCGGGGTCACACGTGGACTTTCGACGGTGGGGTAGAGGTTCCTGCTTTCCTAACTCCTTGCAGTCTCAATGACTCGCATTAGCCGCCTGATACCCTCCTCAATCTGACCGGCTTCAATTGCTCCATATCCCAAGGTCAGGCCATGCTCGACGAAAGAATCCACTCCAACGCCGACGCGTTGGGCAGACTCGGTCACCGTATCTGCTCTTAAGGTGATATCCAGACGCACCGATATGTGCAATCCCGCCGCGCCCGGCCACGCTTCAACTGAGTCTTCCGGCCCAGCCTCCAGGCAACGTAAAAGGATCGCCCGGCGTTCCGCATAGATCCGACGCATCTTCCGAATGTGGCGGGCGAGGTGGCCCTCTTGAATAAACCTGCCGAGGGTTGCCTGGGTCAACAGTGGTCCGTGCCAGTCCGTGAGTTGCCGCGCCGCGACCAAAGCACTGCGCACCGGTTCGGGTGCCACGATGAATCCGATGCGCACGCCAGGAAATAGAACCTTGGAAAAGGTTCCCACATACAAGACGACGCTGTGTCGATCCAGACTCTGCAGCGAATCGAGCGGCCGAGCATCGAAGCGGAATTCGCTGTCATAGTCGTCTTCGATGACGGCGGCGCCGTGTCTGACCGCCCATTCGAGAAGTGCCGTCCGGCGCGGAAGCGACATCCGGACGCCTAGTGGGAATTGATGCGACGGTGTTACGTAGATGATCTTTGCCTGGCGCGGCAAGCGTTCAACGATCAATCCATCCTGATCGACCGGCACTTCGGCGATGCGAGCGCCATGAGCCTCAAACAACCATCGCGCCCTTTCGTAGCCTGGTTGCTCCATCGCTACGACCGTCCCGGAACGGACTAGCACATAAGAGATCAGCGCAAACGCCTGCTGTGCTCCGTTAGTGACGACGACATCGCCAGAGTTACAGACTACGGCTCGAGTGAAGCCCGTGTAGCTGGCAATCGCTTCACGCAGTGGTGCGTATCCTTGCGGTTCGGCGTACGTACTCGCATTTCTGGAAAGCATCCGGGCGCGGCTGCCTAGCAAACTTCGCCAAAGCGGAAACGGGAATCGCGAAACGTCAGGGACGCCTACCGCGAAATCAAACGGCAGATTGTGGGGCGAAGCGACGAGCAAACGCGACAAGTCATTCCATCTTGCGTGAACCTCCACGGGACTGATCGCGCGAGTGCCCGGCTTCATGCGCACCGGAATACTATCGGCTACATACGTTCCGGATCCGCGTCGCGAATCCAGGAAGCCTTCGCTGATAAGCAGGTCATAGACGTTAGTGACAGTCTTGCGGGCAACCGCAAGTTCTTCCGCAAGCTCTCGGCTGGCAGGTAAGCGTTCGCCAGCCTTCAACCGCCCATCAAGAATCCGCTCACGCAGCTTTCGATAAATCTGACGAGTTAGATCGCGGCCTCCGGTGATCGAGAGTTGTAGATCCATGCCCGGAAATTATAACAGAATTGGCCTATCTAACTTTCCTCAGAGTGGATGTTGTTAGTATGCCAATTCAGTCCTATGCTTGGGCCGTACAGGAGGTCACTATGGAACGTATTGCATATGAGAAGGCGGACCCGAAGGCGCTAGAAGCCATGCTCGGCTTGGAGGCGTATGTCAGCGGCGCGGGACTGGAGGCGGCACTATTGGAGTTGGTCCGGCTGCGTGCTTCCCAGATCAACGGATGTGCGTACTGCCTCGACATGCACAGCAAAGATGCGCGCGCAGGAGGCGAGACTGAGCAGCGCTTGTACTTGCTGCAAGCGTGGACGGAGGCCTCTTTCTATTCGGATCGCGAACGAGCGGCGCTGGTCTGGACCGAAGCGGTAACCAGGATCAGCGAAACGCATGCTCCGGACTCAGTCTACAAAGAGGCGCGCAAGCACTTCACCGAGGCTGAACTGGTGGCGCTGACGATGGCGATAGTGACGATCAACGGATGGAATCGGATTGCGATTGCCTTCCGCTCGACGCCCGGCACCTATCAAACTGCCGCCGCTTAGACCGCGACAGAGATCGCGGACTGGTGAAAAGCTTGTTTTGCCGGGCAACCGCACAATTCAAAATCATAAGTTTTCGACGACAATCTTTGGAGGATCAATCCTTATGAGCACCACATCAACGGAAATTGACGGATCTGGTTTGGGCCCTTTTCTTCCCGCGCGAACGGTAGCGCCCGATGCGCTACCCTGGGTTCCACTCTCTGGCGGAAAGGCCTTTCGCCCACTGCGATTCCTCAGCGGTAACCGCGGCTTTGTGGAACTGCTGCGGCTTGAGCCAGGGGAAGCAATTCCGCTGCACCGCCACACGGGTGAGGTGCACGCCATCAATCTTGAAGGATCGCGGCAGCTATCCACGGGCGAACTGATCGGGCCAGGAGAGTATGTCTATGAGCCCGCAGGCAACACGGACTCCTGGAAGGTCGTGGGTGACATGCCGCTGGTTGTATTGGTTGTCTCCATGGGTGCGGTTGAATATCTCGGACCCGACCACCGGGTGATAGATCGGTTCACGGCAGACAGGCTGATGGAAATCTATCGTGCGCACTGCACGGCAAACAATATCGAGCCACTCGACCTCGTCGATTAGGAGTTCGCAAGGTTCCTATACATTGATATGCAGATAACAAACGTCCGTCTGGTTGGGTTCAGCGCTATTTATCTCAGACTGGCTCTGAGCGCTGCCTATCTCTCCTCTGTGGCGAGTCGCTTCGGCCTATGGGGAAAAGGTGTTGGCTGGGGAAACTTCCAGAACTTTCTCGCCTACACAGCGAAGCTCAATCCTTTTCTTCCGCTCTCGATCATTCCTGCAGTTGGCTGGATTGTCACGCTTGCGGAAATCGTTGTCGCAGTCCTTCTACTCGTCGGTTTGCGGATTCGGGGAACGGCAATTTTTAGCGGAATAATGCTGATCTTGTTTGCAATAGGCATGACCGTTGGCGAAGGTGTGAAATCGCCGTTGGATTACTCAGTCTATACTGCGTCCGCGGCATCTTTCCTGCTGGCCGCGAATCGTAAGAGTCCTTGAACATTGACGCTTTGAAAAAGACGGGCTAGCTGCGATCTCAAAAGATCAGAGACGGGAGGGATCATCACAATGAACATTAGCGGGATCGATCACATTGTCATTCGCGTTCACGAGCTTGAACCGATGGTAAAGTTTTACTGTGAAGCGCTCGGCTGCTCTATTGAACGTCGCTTGGATGAATCCGGGTTGGTACAGTTGCGCGCTGGGCGTTCGCTGATCGATCTGGCCACTGTCGCAGGCAGCATCGGGAGCGAAGGCGGCGTGGCACCTGGGCGAGAAGGTCACAATGTGGCCCATTTCTGTCTGATAATTGACCCCTTCGAATCGGAAGCCATCACTGAGCACATGAGGTCATTCAGAGTCGAGCCGAAGGGACTAAGACCACGTTACGGAGCCGAAGGAATAGGATTGTCCTTGTTTATCAAAGATCCCGAAGGGAACACGATCGAACTGAAAGCGCCATCAGTGCCGCGTCAATCAGCCTTATTCTTGAGATCCGATGCAAATTCCACTTACCCACCGCACAATCATCCGGGCCGCGAAGAGATTTCAAATTCGATAACAAGGGGCACCATTGCTTCTTGAAAAGCTGGCTTTCGTAGTCCAGTGACTTAACCGTAATGGAAATAACCGAAAACTCCAGCGCCATTTTGATTAGAGCAGACTGGTGCCAATTGAGCCGGAGGCAAGACGGGTTCTCACCTGATGCCCACTCTTGGTGCAGAGCAAATGGCGTGATCGGTTTCTCCGGAAGTGGCACTTGCCTTCGTAACAACTCTTACTAGAATCACGCGGAGGATTCTCTGGTTCTTGCGCGCCTGGCCTTGGATTGCTTCGTTGTTCGGATGTTGTTCAGGACTTTAGATGGTTGTGGTAGCGCAGAAAAAGAAATGCCGCGCGTAGTTCCGAGCACACCAGAACTGAGGAAGAACAATGGGTCGCGCTTTAGTTCTAGATAAAGACAACGAGTTGGCAATGTCACCTCTTTCAAAACAACACGGGAATAGCATGTCCAAACCTGCGTACCAGCTTGCGGGCGACACACATGATGAATCGCCGCCGGTCACCACGGCAATCGAGGCTCTGAAGAGTGTGATTCTGAAGAGTGTCGCGCATGCTTTGCTGCAGGAGGCCGAACCTTTAGGCAGGCATAATCATTCGTTAGCAGAAAGGCCCTTACACTTCTACGATGAGGTGCGCCGTTTCGAGATAAACCTTATTGAGCGTGCCTTGCTTCAAACGGGCGGCAGACAAAATTGGGCAGCACGCTTGCTCGGTATGAAAGCTTCGACGCTGAACACCAAGGTTAAGGTCTACAACATCGCAGTTAGCAGATTCTCGCATGGTCCTCCCAACGAACCCGCGGTTGACTTGATCTCCCAGAATCAAGTTGCTGCGGAAGCGTCCGGAGACTGAAAGTGCGTTATAGCCAGAAAAAATGAAAGGCACGAAGAGATGAGCACTCGAGAAGGCCTGATGGAACAGCTTCGGAGGGGATACAGCGACGACCCGTGGCACGGTCCGTCGATCCTTGACTTGATCAAAGACCTCCCTGCCGGGCGACGCCGCTACCTCCGTTTCACCCTCGCTTCACACGATTTCAGAGATAGTGCTTCATATAACGGCGTGGCAGCGGGAGGTCGTTCGGCGCCTGCGGGGCAGCAATCCGCAGCTTCCAGCCGAGGGCGACTGGCCCGAGCGCGCCCGTTCGGCAGCGTCGTGGGAAGAAACAAAGGCAGGTTTGGGGGCGTCGTACGCGGAGTTACTTGTGGCACTGAGGGAATTGCCCGAGGAACGACTTATCAAACAAGTCGGGTCGGAACGCGATCGCCTGCTCGGTGTCGGTGTAACCAATGGGGCGACGGTCCTGGGCGTCATTCAACACAATGCGTATCACGGCGGGCAAATCGCCCTGATTCGTAAGCTTCTCGCTTCGTACCGCCACCGAACTTGCGGTTTTACGCGAGCCCGCGCAGCCAGCTTAATAAGCTTCGCATGGTGAATCCCGCGCGCCGGGTGAACCTGACCCGGAGCGTCTCTTACGCGACTGAAGTCTTAATCTGATGGGCAATCTGTGGATAATATTTCCGAAAAACGATCCCGAACCGATCGATCTCGCTTACCCTCGTTCGACTTATGAGCGGAGAGCTAGGCTGGCGCCGGAACTCAGAAAATGAAAATAAGTGGCATAGAGTCAGTCTGTAATCGATCATTCACCGCCTAAGGTTGTGTGATGAAAGTGGGATAAAAAAGATCACAGACTGAGTTCTATTCTACTAGCAAACCAACAAGCTCACCGCGGACGGCGGCGCAGAAAGCATGTGCGGCTGGCTCAAAGACAAATATGGCTTGTCGTGGCAAGTGGTGCCCACTATTTTGACCAATTGATGAAGGACAAAGACGCGGAGAAATCGCAAAGGGTCATGAAAGCGATGTTTCAAATGAAAGAAATTGACATACCAACTTTGAAGCAAGTGTATGAGGGGCGATAATCACGCAAAGAGCGTGATTTAGCGCCTACCCGGCGTTGCCGAGGGCCTGTGCGATGGAGGCCAAAAGATGAACTAATGAACCAAAAGTAATTTTCAAGGGAGAGGATAATCATGGCAGACAACAACACTAATGCCCAAGCAGCATACCAGGCGCCAACACCCAACCCAGACCTAAAAAGTTTGGATAGGTTGGTTGGTACCTGGAAGCTTAGCGGCGATACCAAGGGCACCGTTACTTACGAATGGATGGAAGGCGAGTTCTTCCTTATTCAACACGTGAACTTCACGCTCCATGGCCATGATGTCAAAGCCATCGAGTTCATCGGTCACCTGCAATCATTCGGTGAAGCGCCCAGCAAAGACATCAAGTCGCGCGCCTACGACAGCGTGGGCAATACCCTTGATTATGTTTACGAAATGGACGACGACACGCTGATCATTTGGGGCGGCGAAAAAGGCTCTCCTGCTTACTTCAAGGGCAAGTTCAGCGATGATGGCAACACTAACACCGGCGGGTGGGTGTACCCGGGCGGCGGTGGTTATAAGTCAACAATGCAACGAATAAAGTAAGAACTCCAAAGTGGCTAAACCACTCATCACTACTAAGCAGATATCTGCCTTTGCGGCTAATGCCGCGCGGATATCGATCGCTTCTGGAGTACTCTTCGTCCTCCTTCTGCTCAGCCTGCACTTGCTCGAGCCGGAATACGACCCGACGTGGCGCTTCATCAGTGAGTACGAGATGGGAAGGTTTGGCTGGATGATGGTGGTCGCTTTTCTCGCGCTTGCTCTCAGCTTGGCAAGTTCCGTTGTCTCAGTCTTCTCCCAGGTTCGCACGGTCATCGGTTACATCGGCCTGGTCATACTCGGTATCGGCGCCATTGGATTTCTGATCGCGGCCATCTTCAAAACCGATCCTGCAACCACCAGTCGAGCGGCGGCGACCTTTAGCGGCACAATGCATGTTGTCGGTGCGTCGCTCGACTTTACACCGGTGGCTGCTCTCTTGATTAGCTTCAGCCTGTCGCGTAATCAGGCCTGGCGGCCGATTCGCAAGTGGCTGTTCATTACCACGGCTATTACTTTGGTTGCGCTTGCGGCGTTCATGGCAGTGCTGCCGTACAACGGCAAAGTTGGTCCTGGCGTGAAGGCCGGTCTGTTTGGAAGATTTCTGCTTTTGTCGTACCTTGGCTGGCTTTTGACTGTGGGCATTCACGTCCTTAAGCTGCGCAAGCAACAGTCAGCCCCTGAGAGAGAGTTCGCAGAGGAGCAAGACGCTCATGACCGAAACAAATCACCCGCGCCGTATTCTTCGAAGCATCGCCGCTGTATTCGCCAGCGTGGTCGCAGTCTTCATTCTGTCCCTCGGCACCGATGTCGTGATGCACGCGACAGGGATCTTTCCACCTTGGTTCCAAGCCATGTCCGGCGCGTTGTTCATGCTGGCGTTGGCCTATCGCATCGTTTACGGCGTTGCGGGCGGATACATCGCGGCGCGGCTCCCGCCGGATCGACCAATGTTGCACGCGATGGTGCTCGGCGTCGTTGGCCTTGTCTTGAGCATTGCGGGCGCAGTGGGTACCGGGAACCGGGGACCGGAATTCGGACCCAAGTGGTATCCGCTCGCGCTCGTGGTGACCGCGCTGCCGTGTGCCTGGGTGGGCGGCAAACTTCGCGTAATGCATTCGCCCACCCACTGACGGCTAATTGATAAGGAGAAGACGTGTGCACATCAAACGATGTTAGGCCACCACGTCGGCGTAATCGGCTTATGCGGGTGGGCAGTCACGGGTCACTCATAGCGCATCAGTCTGAGACTCCATATGGACCCTCCCCCAGCGCCGCATATCCTCAACTAGAGGCAACACTGATCGACCATAGTCGGTCAGCGAATACTCAACGGGCGCGGGAATCGCACCCTTCGGTTGTCGCTGTAGGATTCCGTCACTGACTAGTTCGCGGAGCTGCTGAGTGAGGACCTTCTGCGAGATGCCAGGCATGACCCGCCGAAGCGCCGCAAAGTGTTTCGGTGACTCCGCCAACCAGTACACGATGATCAGTTTCCATTTACCGCCAATCACCGCCAGCGCCGCCGTCAGCGGACACCCAACGACCGAATTGTGGCGCCCAGGGCGAGTATGGTTACCTGCAGGTGCCTTCTTGATGGAGCTCATAGGTAAGACTATATTCCGTCTCGACAAAAGTTACAGATTAGATTATTCCATAGCGCCTTAGGAGGTTAGCAATGATAGTAGAAGTCCGAAGCTACCGGATCAAGCCAGGTCGCCGCGAGGAGTTCATCAAGTTCTTCGAAACACGCTCCATACCAGCGCTCCGCTCACACGGGATGAAGGTACTGGGCCCGCTGCTTGATCTTGAGAATCCCAACAAGTTCGTTTGGTTGCGCAGTTTTCCTTCACTTGATGAGCGAGAGCGAATGAAGAACGATTTCTACGAAGGCGAGTTGTGGAAGAACGAGTTGGAATCTATAGCCATGCCAATGATTGATAGTTATGATGTCATCCTTTGCGAGACATCGCCCGGTTACGTGTTTGATGGACCTCGGGAGGAGTCCTAACGATTTCGTCGGCCTCGTGCTCCGAGCGGCCTAACATGTATGCGACCACAACCTCTCATTAACGTGCACGACGTCGAGGCGAGCAGCCGCTGGTATCAACGTCTCCTCGGCTGTCAGAGTGCGCATGGCGGCCCCGAGTATGAGCGACTGGTGGCGAGGGGCAGGCTGATCCTTCAATTACACGGATGGGATGTGGAACACCACCATGGTCCAATCGGGGACCCAAATCTTAAGCCATATGGAAACGGCGTGCTGTTGTGGTTTGAACTCGACGACTTCGACGCGGCAGTTGCTCGCGCTGACGAAATGACGGCTGAGATTGTCAAGCCACCCCACCGCAATCCTCCGTCCGGTGACGGCGGTCCGAACCACTGGGAGTGCTGGTTGCGTGACCCTGACGGTTACACGGTCGTTCTAGCCAGCCCGGACGGAACAGCGGGGTAATATCGGATGAACAATCGTCCAGGCTCAATCACAGTCATCAGTTGGATATTTGTGGCAGCCGGCGCCATCGGACTTGCCTACCATGCCAGCGAGTTCAAGGCAGACCGTCCGTTTCAATATGGGTTGTCTGGGTTTGCTTCGTCCGGCTTCTCGCCATTATTTGCGGAGTGTTTATGCTCCGCGGCAGCAACTGGGCGCGCTGGCTTCTGCTTGTTTGGGTTGCATACCACGTCATCCTCAGCGCGTTTCACTCGCTGTCTGGGTTGGCAATCCACAGTTTGTTGTTCGCGGTAGTTGCATATTTTCTCTATAGCCCGCCGCCGGCGGCGTATTTCCGAGGCGCGAGAGCAGGGTCGCCGTAGTTAGATTGTCTATCGCTTGATTGTGAAGTGATCGGGCCGCTGACCACTAACCACACAGGCGATCAAGCAGTAACTGAGTAATCGGCTGACCGAGTCACCGACCGAAACAGGACCAGCAGACGATTGTGAGATACAACTGATGAAGGCACCCAAACATTTGCGAACTTATCTCCTGTTGTGCAGCCTGATTGTCGCCTTACAAACCCTTCAGGGGTTCGCACAGTCGAATTCAGACGCGTCGAGAACAAACCTTCAACAAACTCTCAAGGAGCGAGACGGGCAACACGATTTTGACTTCGAGCTTGGTACTTGGAAGACTCACTTGAGGCGACTCCTGCATCCTTTAACCGGCTCAACTACCTGGGTCGAATATGAGGGCACGACCGTCGTCCGAAAGGTTTGGAATGGTCGCGCCAATCTGGTGGAACTCGTGGCCGATGGCCCAGCCGATCACTTCGAAGGTCTGAGCCTGCGGCTATACAGCCCCCAATCCCACCAGTGGAGCCTCAATTTTTCGAGCAGCAGCGGCGGTGTCATGAGCCAACCCACGATCGGCGAGTTCAAGAATGGACGCGGGGAGTTCTTCGACCAGGAGACATTCAATGGCCGCGCCATTTTTGTGCGATTTGTTATTTCGGACATAACTCCGACTTCGTGCCGTTTTGAACAGTCATTCTCGGATGACGGGGGCAAGACTTGGGAAGTAAACTGGATCGCGATAGACACACGGGTGAAAGACTAATTCGACAAGCTTCTAACCTGTTTGATGAATCGGAAAAACAAGACAGCGAAGTGGCGGTGCAGCTTTTGCCGGAAAGAACAATTACAAGATCCCCGTGCGATCCTATCCTCGTGCTAGACCCATCATTGAATCCCTATCGCGCTGAAAGCTAAATTGGTTCCTATTTGATGCTCAATAATGGCACTTGTATGCATGCCAATCATTACCTAATCTTGCCGGGAATTCCACGAAACTTTGAGCAGATAACACCACGGAGACTTTTGTGAAGATTAAACTGAGTAGTTCCTTGGCGAGCCAAAAAAAGCGGGACCGGTTACCGTCGCCCTGTTCGAGGACACTTGTGGCAATCTCATTCAACTGTTTCAGGTTTGATCTCGGCCGCCCAACAACCGGCTACCATTATTGAAGCCCGCACGGAGAGCTGCCGATTCTAGCGCACGGTGGGCTAAGCAGAAATCGGCGGCTTACTAAGAGGGAACTTCGATGAGGACTCAAGCACAAAAAGGTTGCGACTTTCGCGAGTTACATGAGCGGGACGGTGCCTTCATCATACCCAATCCCTGGGACGTCGGCACGGCGCGGCTCCTTGCACTTCTAGGATTTGACGCACTGGCGACCACAAGCGGCGGATGTTCGTTTTTTGCCGGCCAACGGGATTACACGCTTGGCCGAGATGAGATGATGGGGTATGTGAGCGCTATCGTGTCGGCGAGCGATCTGCCTGTAAGTGGCGATCTTGAGAACGGGTTTGGAGACGATCCAAAAACGGTCGCTGAAACCATCCGACTTGCTGCCGCCGCCGGCCTTGTAGGTGGCTCGATCGAAGATGCCACGAATCGTGTGGATGATCCGATCTACGACCACGAACTGGCGGTCGAGCGAGTCCGTGCTGCGGCGGAGGCGGCACGCTCTCTCTCCTTTCCTTTCACGCTAACAGCAAGAGCCGAAAATTACTTCGTCGGACTGCACGATCTCAAGGACACGATCAAGCGGCTCCAGGCCTATCAGGAGGCAGGGGCGGATGTTCTGTTTGCGCCGTGTCTGGTAGCTAAGGATGACATTGCCTCAGTGGTCAGTTCTGTCGATCGACCAGTGAATGTTTTGATCGGATTGCCAGGCTTCCCATTGAACTTCGCTGAGCTTTCGGAAATTGGCGTCAAGCGCGTCAGCACCGGCAGTGCGCTTTCCAGAGCTGCCCTTGGCGCGCTCCTTCGCGCTGCTAAGGAAATGCAAGAGCATGGAACTTTCACCTTCGCCACAGAGGCTGTTAGCTATGGGGATATTAGCGCCATGTTGGGTAGTGACCCGCGCGCTGGCTTGCGGTCGCGCGTGGCCGATTCCTGATCGTTAGCTGGATTCTGCAACTTCGCTTGGGGCGAGACATTGCTAATGCTCAAACAATGGTGTGAATCCCTGTAACCCAGATAACAAGGCGCTGCAGCCGACGCGCCGCATTGGCCTAGAAGGTTCGACACAGAAAACCCGCAGCGAAGAGAATTGAGAACAAGGAGTATGGGTGATGGAACGGAAGGTCTTGAAGAGCAAGGGAAATCTCGTGGTGCTGGTCGCGGCCTTTGCGGCGGTCTATGTATGTTGGGGCTCAACGTACCTCGCGATCAGATACGCGATCGAGACGATGCCATCGTTTATGATGGCGGGCGCACGCTTTTTTGTCGCGGGGTGGATCCTCTTAATTTGGGCAAGGCTCTCACCGGATTACGACAGACCTAAACTTGTCGATTGGCGAACGAGCTTTATCGTCGGCACCCTATTGTTGCTGATCGGTAATGGTGGTGTGGTTTTTGCCGAGCGCCTTATTCCGTCTAGCCTGGCCGCATTGCTCGTGGCGACTGAACCGTTTTGGATCGTGTTACTAAGTTGGTTGTGGCTCGGTCGCGGCCGGCCTAATTTACGGGTTGTGTTTGGACTCGTGATGGGTTTTGTCGGTGTAGCTCTTCTGATCGCAGGACACAACTCGGCAGCATCGTCGGGAGGTGGTTTCAAAAGCGGTCAGATCATCGGTGCGATCGCCGTGATCGTCTCCGGAATGTCATGGGCAGCTGGCTCGATCTATGGTCTGAGGGCTCCCACACCGAAATCGGCGATCCTGACCGCCGGCATGCAAATGGTTTCCGGCGGCACGGTACTTTTCGTTGTGAGTCTTATCCTTGGCGAATGGCGGACCTTCAACATAGGTGCCGTCTCAGCGAACTCATGGTTTGGCCTCGCGTATCTCACGTTGTTCGGATCGCTGATCGCTTTTACCGCTTACAGTTGGCTGCTGAAGAACGCTCGACCGGCGATGGTGTCAACCTATGCTTACGTTAATCCCGTCATCGCGGTTTTTCTCGGATGGCTCATCGCGGGCGAGTCCTTTACGGGTCAAATGCTCATCGGTGCGGGCGTCATCGTCGGCTCCGTCGTGCTGATCACATCACAAAATGAGGACAAAAGATCATGCGACGAAATCGAGGTCCACGATTCAATCACTCCGGAAGGATGCTGTAAACCATTATCGGTCTCTGCGTGATCGGAGAGACTCCAGGGAAGAAAAATATTATGTCAAATAAGGCTTACAATGCGATCGTAAAATACGTCGGCGACGATTTCTTTATCGGCATGCCGCCGAGCGGACACGCCCAGGTGATGGACGCGAACGCAGATAGGAACGCGGCTCCAACGCCGCTCGAGAATCTGCTTGTCGCAGTTGCTGGATGCACAGCTTTTGATGTGATCTCTATCCTGCAAAAGAAACGGCTGGACGTGACGAATTATGAAGTCGAGATCACGGGGACACGAAAAGACGATCGACCACAGGCGTTTATCAAATTTCACATCAAGCATATCGTGCACGGCCGCAACGTTCCCGAAAAAGCTGTTTCGGACGCTATCAAACTGTCAGACACAACATATTGTTCGGTCGCCGCGACCGTCCGCCCGACGGCCGAGATCACGACAAGCTACGAGATCATTGACGTGCCAGTAGCCCATAAGTTGCAGAAGTCCGCACAAAAGTAAGGCGCTTTAGTGATAGGCAGAATTTCTCTGCCTACGTTCGGCCGCGTCCGGGTTAAGCGCCAGGGAATGAAACAGTTCTGACGCCAGTATGACCAGCGACACTCGATCTCGCATCTCCTGGGCTGCCTACGCCGCGGCGCTCTGGGCGCTGATCTTCGCGGCCTTCCACGTGATCTGGGCGACCGGCTGGTACGTCGGTTTGGAAACTGAACCGGCGCGCAAAGCCTTCGCCAAGACACCGTTTCTCGTGTACGACCTTGTGGTCGCCGGCACCTGCGCGTTCGCCGTACCGGTGGCGTTGGCGCTGGCAATGCCTTGGGGACGTCGGCTCCCGCGACAACTGTTGGGTCTGTTTGCATCGGCCGGGACTGGACTGTTGGTGCTTCGCTCGGTGGCCAGCGTCGTCCAAACTTTGTATTTGATTGGCAGCGGGCAGTTCGTAGTTAATGGCAGGTGTTTGTGGGAACTTTGGTTCTACCTGGGCGCGACTTTGTTTAGTCTGGCTACTTGGCGCTTTTGGCGCCATCGAGGAGAGAAGAAACCTCAGGGAGGAAATCATTGATGCGGGAAGTGATATTGAAGAGGTTTGAAGCACCTGATGAAACTCGCGTTTTCGAGAAGGGTAAGTTTGAAATCGTTGAGATTGGTGGGATGACGATCGGCAGGGCGACCTATGAACCCGGATGGAAATGGTCTGAACATGTTGGCCCATTGGCAGGCACTCCACTTGTGAAGTTGAGCATATTGGCATGGTAATCTCTGGTCGCGCGACGGCGGCTGTGCAAGACGGCCCGTTAATCGAACTCACGCCCGGCAGCTTGTTCTATATACCGCGCTTAACCACGATAGCTGGGTAATTGAAGACGAGCCTTACATTTCGCTGCATTTTCTGGGGGCAGATAGCTATACGAAGTAAGAAGGTACGAGAGATTAGCGAAGCGGGCCAAGATAAAGTCAAGCCAACCAAGTGAGGTGAACGAGGAGACTCTTATGTCCTCATCAAGAAAATGTCATTGTTGCTGAGCGAAGGCGCCACGCATGCCATCGATCAACTCAGTCACAGCCGGGTGACGAGCACGGTGATTGGAAAGCAGCGCTTCGAGCCGCATTCCGGGTGGAGGCGGTCGTAGGCTCAGGACTGCGAATTGTCCGGTTTCAAGTTCCTCGACGATGGCATATGCCGGCAAGATACCAAGCGCTCGGGTATCGTTGGCAACCGCCCGTTTGACAGCTTCCACACTTCCGCAGGCGTCGAGATGCGGACCAGGAACACCGTCAGACTCAAAGAACCGGCTAACTAGCGTGTGGAAGTCGCCCGCTGCGTCGCTCATGAAGAGTGGATATTCGGTAAGCTCGGTGGCGGGGACAGGTGTCACGGCAGTGGTGGCAATGAGTGGATGAAAGGGAGCCACAAAGATAACGAGCCGCACACTATTCGCTACGACTACGCGCTCCGAAGGCAAGGTCATCGTCCCGATTGCAGGCTTATCAGGCTGATCCGTAAGCTCGTCCGCTTCGAGCAGCAATCCAATGTCAAAGTCTCCGTCCTGAAGTCCAGTTCGAACACCAGGGCAGGTTGCCACTGTAACGGCGAAGGTCGTATTAGGCCACCGAACCCGCAGTGTCGCCAACGCTTTGGGCAGCAAGTACGTGCTGACGGACTCGTTCGTGATGATTTCTATGCTGGCGTGGGCACTATTCGTCACGCCAGCCACAGCCACATGAGCCGCGTCAAGCGAGGCCAGCAGACTGCGGGCGTGCGGTAGTAGAGTTCGGCCCGCGGCTGTCAACGATACGTCGCGTGTCCCACGCCGACGCAAAGTTATCGGCTCTCCCAACGCTCGTTCAAGTGCGGTGAGCGACTCTGAGACTGTGGATTGTGCCAGTCCGAGTGCTTGCGCTGCCCCGGTGACGCTTCCTTGATCCACTAGCGCCACGAACGCACGCAGCTGACGGAACTCAGTGGCGAACGCCGGCTTCTTGCCTCGGGGCTTTCGGCGGGACTGCTTTATGGCCTTCATCTTCTATTGTCCCTTCAACTCATTTCCCACCGGGTGGATTTTACCCTTTAGCAACAGCGAAGTATAAGGCGCCTTCCGACTAATTTTGCCGACCGTCTTTGATCGACCAACGTGCGCCCATAAATCGGTAGCTCCGATGAGAGATATCGGCGTTTTGGATGTCATCAGCGGTCGCTTCAAAATATGAACGTGAGCTAGATATCTGTAAGGAGATCGAACTCGGTAACTACAACTTCATCGGACTCAAAGGAGATATATCTTAATGCGCATAGAGCAGGTCGAGCCTGACATTTACATGTTTGTTGGAGAATCCTATCAGTCAGTTTCGACCGTGATAACCGATGACGACCGAGTTCTGCTGATAGATGGTCAAGCCAGCCGGGAAGACGCGGAGGAATTACGCCGCTTCATCGAAGCCGAGCTGAAGAAGCAGGTGCGCCTCATTCTCTGCACGCACTACATGAGCGACCACATGGCTGCCCTCAAATTGTTCCCCACAGCGCCGATCATCGCCCAGCAGAACTACATGCAAACTTTCGAGTCTCAGAGGTCGCTTACTGATGAGGCAAGAGCGTGCTTCGTCCGACCGACCATCGAGTTTTCAGACAAAGTCTTGATGAGGTGGGGGCGCTATACGTTGGACGTCTTTCACAACCCGAGCCACACCCTGAGTACCATCGGCATTGACATACCCGAAGCCGATCTTCTGTTGGTCGGCGACGCCTTTTTCGGAGGCACAGTCTTTGTGTCTTCGGCCGGCGAGCCGAAAAATTTCTTCACCGCCTTAAGGCGATTACAGAGCAAAGGCAGGAGCCGCGTCATCCCTGGCCATATCGGTATGTATAACAGTGAAGCTTTCGAGCATGCTCTGTTCTATCTGAAGTCTTTGCAGGGGCACGTCGAAAAAGCGCTCAGGTCTTCTCGCGGTGAAGATTCCATTCTGGAGATTCCGATAGAGAGTTGCTTGTCCCCGCACGTAGCGGCTTCGGACTTCGAGAAAGAATTTCATCAGATAAATCTTAGCCTCATTATTAAGCGGAAGCTGTTTACTGACGCAAGTGTTCTCAACCTGTAACAGCGAGTCCTATTGCCAACTCTTGTTGTGAGAGTCTCCGATTATGCTCTCGACTCCGAAGATCGTCATAGCTTCAATCGAGCCTTTGAGCTGACGATGAAATCATGTCTGTGGGATTGCAAAAGCTGACAAGCGCGATTCTCCGTCGTCCTTTGGCGCCTCATGAGTTGACGGCACAGTTGACGCCGCAAAGCGATATGCCCGTTCTTGCACATTTTGGTATCCCGGCAATTGCCAGCGACGACTGGCTGTTGACGATCACGGGGTTGGTCGAGCGACCTCTGAAACTAAGCTACGCAGATTTTCGACAACTGCCAAGGCGGACATTGGAAGCTTGCTTCGAATGCGCGGGGAATCCACTTGATCCAACAGTTGCACAGAGGCGTGTCGCTAATGTGGCTTGGGGCGGAGCACCGCTCCGACATCTCCTTGGCATCGCCGGCATACAGCAAGGCGCGGAATACCTCTGGTCATTCGGTGTGGACGGAGGGATGTTCGCCGGTTATTTCAGCGAAGCTTATGGCAAGTACATTCCTTTGAATAGAGCGCTGGAGGACGATGTGCTCCTTGCCGATACTGTAAACGGAGAACCGTTAACGGACGAGCATGGATTTCCGGTGCGGCTCATCGTTCCCGGCTATTACGGGACAAATTCGGTCAAATGGTTATCCCAAATCGTGGTGTCCGATCGGAGACTTGAAGGCTTGTTCACAACACAGCTTTACACCGACCCTGTTGCGGACGCGAGCGGGAGCAAACCCGTATGGGAAATTTCACCTGAGTCAGTCATTGTTTCACCTGCCAATGGGGAAGAATTGATTGCGGGCTGTGACTATGAAATCGCCGGCTGGGCGTGGGCAGCCTTACCAGTCGCCCAGGTGGAAATCAGCGATGATGACGGCATCACGTGGCGCTCAGCTAAAGTGGACAGCCGCAGGCAAATGGAATGGCAGCGTTTCACTACACTCTGGGAACCACAACGAGGCAACCACACCCTGATGAGTCGTGCTTTGGCAAATGAGGGAGATATCCAGCCAAGTTATGGAGCGCGGAACGCGATCTACTGCGTAACCGTCCACGTCAAGTGACGTAGGCAGGAATGGATGCTCGATCGAACGAAAGGACAGCATTTTCAAATTGAAGAGCGGAGGCCTGTCTGATCTTTTCGGATGAGATGAGTAGCGTCAAAGCTAAAGCGGCTCGAGTGGCATCCCCGGATGAAATACGAACCCACTTTCCGGCCTTAGGTCGGATCCACTCCGCTCATCCCGTCGCTTATTTTGATGGCCCTGGCGGAACACAGTTGCCACGCTGCGTTGCGGATGCAATGACGAAGTATCTCTATTACCACAATGCCAATACTCACTGGTCATACCCTTCAAGTTTTGAGACAGATCGGGCGATTAAATATGCCCGCGCGACTTTCGCTGATTTCCTGAACGCTGCGCCCAACGAAATTGCCTTCGGCGCAAATATGACGACTCTCACCTTCCACCTCGCACGGGCAATCGGACGCTTGTGCAGCCCCGGAGATGAAATCGTTGTCACCGAGCTGGATCATCACGCAAACGTAGCGCCTTGGCAGGCGCTTCAACACGAATACGGATTGAAGGTCAGGATGGCGAAGATGAATCCGGAAACTGGCACGCTGGATTGGGGTGACTTGGAACGACTGGTAACGAATCAGACTCGGCTGTTGGCAATCGGGGCGGCTTCTAATGCGCTTGGAACAATCAATGAAGTGCGCCGGGCCGTCCACCTGGCGCGCTCTGTAAAAGCGCTTGTCTTCGTCGACGCTGTCCATTCTGCACCACACTCACCCATCGACGTCCGCGATCTCGATTGCGATTTCCTGAGTTGTTCGGCTTATAAATTTTACGGACCCCACGTCGGAATTCTATTTGGCAAACATAGTCTTCTTCAGAGCCTTGATTTTCCGAAACTCTTGCCGGCGCCCAACACCGCGCCCGAGCGAGTAGAAACCGGCACACAAAATCATGAAGGCATCGTGGGAGCGGCAGCCGCGGTCGACTTCCTTTCATCACTTGCAAAGGGAGAAACAAGGCGCGCCCGTCTCAAGACAGTGTTTGAAGAATTTCATGCCCGGGGTGCCTTATTGGTCAAGCAACTGTGGGAAGGGCTATCCACTATTAAGGGTGTTAACCTATACGGACCCTCTCTTGAATCGCCGCGGACGCCCACCGTGGCGTTTACGATCGCAAACCACCCTTCCCCAAAGGTGGCCCGACTACTTTCGTCGCGCGGCGTTTTTGCAAGTCACGGTGATTTCTACGCGGCGACTGTCGTTAAGCGGCTGGGTTTGTCGCGTCAAGGATTGGTGCGCGCTGGCTGCGCCTGTTATACGACGTCGGACGAGGTCGAGCGCCTCATTGCTGGAGTCAGAGCGATGGCTCAGGGATGAAATCAGATTACATCGCATTCGTCCGGATCAGAATTGCGTAGATCGGCCCCAGTTTGCAGTAATACCTTTTTACCAGCGTGCCCGGCAGCCACGACTTTAGCTAGAAGCAGCTGATCTTCGGACGGGCCACGTTAGTCAGTCAACATCCAAAGCTCCAATCACCGCAATCAACGCCGGTGGCTTTTCAGGCTCTTGGAAACACGTGCAGCAGTCTTCAGAGCAACTGCCAGCTTGCCCGCAGCTTCCTTAATCTGTCGGACATTGTAGGCGCCATAGCCGAGAACCAATCCGCGGCGCGGGAATCCCGTGCCGCCTACGTTGAAGGCGGACAAAGGGTGAGCCACTACGCCATGCTCGGCGGCCTCACGGGTCACTGCTCTGTCGTCAAAATAGTCTGGCAGCGAGCATCTGAGATGTATGCCCGCGTCGGCTGGCTTGACTTCAAGAAGGCCCCCCACGTTGCCGCGAAGAGCGTCGATCAACGCAGCCTGACGATCCGCGTAAATCGAACGCATCCTCCTGATATGTCTAGTGAAGTGACCTTCGGTGATGAAGTCGGCCAGGACGGCCTGATCGATGGCGGGCGAGCACCAGCCGACGACGGCCCGCGCGGTGACGAATGCATCCACCAAGTCCGGAGGGACAACCAGGTAGCCAATGCGCAAGGATGGGAACAACACTTTGCTGAAAGTCCCGATATAGATCACGCGCCCACCTCGATCCAATCCCTGTAAGGCGGCCAACGGTCGTCCCACGTAACGGTATTCGCTATCGTAATCGTCTTCCAAGACCCACGCCTGCGTCCGGTTCGCCCAGTCGAGCAGAGCCAGCCGTCGCGGCAGGCTCATCGTGACGCCGAGCGGATATTGGTGGGAAGGTGTGACGTAGGCCATTCGCGCTGCGGCGGACTGAGCCACACTCGCGGAAATGTCCAGGCCTGCTTCATCCACAGGGACCGGAACGAGGCACGCCCCGGCGCCGAGAAGCGCGGCCCGCGCCGCCGCGTAGCAATATCCTTCGACCAGCACCCGATCGCCGGCGTCCAGCAGAATCCGCCCCGCCAGGTCAAGCGCCTGTTGGGTGCCGGATACGATGACTATCTGGTCCGGCTGGCACTGTACGCCGCGCGACGGTCCCAGGTAGGCCGCAATCGCCTCGCGTAGTGGCATGTATCCAGCTGCGGCGCCGTAGTTCAAGAGGCCGCGCGACAAATCACGCCACCGCTGGGCCATTAGGCGAGACCACAGCGCGACCGGGAACTCGTCGAGCGCGGGGATGCCTGGGATGAACGGGCGCATTTTGCCGACCGGGCCGGCGACGGTCACGGGCGTCGCCGCCAGCACCTTACCGCGCAGCGAGAGGGCGCGACCCACGGGATGTAGTCGCACAGCGCGCTTCGTACTCGCGCGCGCTTCGAGAAGATCATCCGGCAGGGTACTGGATACGAAGGTGCCTGAACCGACATGACCTTCAACATACCCTTCGGCGAGTAGTTGATCGAACGCATTCATCAACGTGTTCCGGGACAGTCCAAGCTCGGTCGCCATCTCACGAGTCGAGGGCAGACGAGTTCCGGGTGTCAATTGGCCCATGAGAATTGCCGTGCGGAGGCGGTCATAGAGCTGGCGGTAAAGCGGGATTGAGGACGAGTCGTCTAGTGGCACGGCGCCGAAGGGCACTGCCGTTGAACGTTTGGCCATGGCTCTGCTCCGGACAGTGCTGGGGATATATTGATAATAAAAGAAATTGGCACTCGCCGTCCAGGCCAAAATGGAACTTGTGCCGGGCCACTTCCCTGGCTAGGATTGCGTCGACCTGATGTCATGCGGGGGAAGTTCTCCAAATTCCGTTGAGAGCAACGTAAGGCATTAGGGAGGCGAGAGAATGTGTTGTCCAGCTTGAGACTTACATATACCTTGGCGTGACACGTGGACCAAAGTCGAGTCACCGGGAAGGTGATGATCTGCATTTGAAAACCACCGGTCAACTCCAATGAGGGCACTAACACCACTGAGCTTGATCCCTGGGAACCTCCCGGAGTTAAGACATAAGGATATCAAGAGTGGAGCGCTAAAGATTCGACGCGCTCATCACGCTGTGCGTCCGAATATTGACGTTAAGTCTCCCAAATCGGATGGATGCATCGACGCCTTGAAGGTCTTGGCCCGAGCACTCCTGGATGAGATTGATTCCCTTCCGGAGCGGACTGCATTAAGCGAAGTAACGGATCTGAATCTCCAGGCCCAGGTTCGTCGCTTTGAGGCGCAACTGATTCGCAGCGCGCTCATCAGAACCGGAGGTAGGCAAAGGCGGGCCGCGCGATTACTCGGCACGAAGGCAACTACGCTAAACGCGAAGATCAGGCGATACGGGATTAGGATTGATAGAACCGCTTCCCTGAAAGATCTCGCAGACTAGCTCAAAGTCCCATCCTCGGCCGATCTGGTTCAAGGGTAGATAATCCACAGAACGGAACGCCCGAAACTTGCGTTCGATCCATTTTCGTAAGGCTCGACAACTACAATATCCAGATTCATCAAGATTTGAGTCATTCCTCTCCATTGCACTCTAAGGCAATCCAAGGAATGACTCCGTCTCTGTTCTTCCCGAACCAACAGGCATGACGGTTGCACTCCATTGCCACGAGAGGCTGCGACAGCTCTCTCGTTGTTCCGAATCGTGAACAATCTGGATTAGCGGGTTAGCCCGCTTCGGGAAACAAGGCAAACCATATTCTCTTAAGGAGCGACCATGAAACATTTCAGCTCAGCCGCGCTAGCAGTGTGCTTGTTGGCAGTAACAGCGTTTTCACAATCGAACACCGGTAGCTTGACGGGCACGGTCTCAGACGCCAGCGGCGTCATTCCGAATGCAACCGTCACGGTCACTGATAATAAGACGGGGAGAGACAAGACAGCCCAGACAACCGGTGAGGGCACCTTTAGCTTCACGCTGCTTGAAGTCGGAACTTATAGCGTGAAGGTTACGGCACCCGGCCATAAAACCTTTACGGCGACAGACGTGAAGATCGACGTGGGTTCGCAGTACTCACTTAATCCGACCCTTGACGTAGGGAGCATTAGTGAGAACGTAACCGTTGTGGCCGGAGTTGAAATTATCAACTCTACCACCGGAGAGATAAGCACTACGGTCAGCCCGCGCCAAGTAGTTGAATTGCCGCTTAACGGGCGCAATCCGCTGGCTTTGATCGCGCTTCAGGCAGGCACATCCTCAAACGGCATGACGAGCATGACCATCAACGGTCAGCGCTCTTCATTCACCAACACCACCCGGGATGGTATCAATGTGCAAGACAATTTTATTCGCGCTAACGCAACGGATTTTGTTCCTGATCGTCCGAACGTAGACGACACCGGCGAGTTCACAATCGTCACGCAGAATGCAGGCGCTGACTCGGGTTATGGTGCCTCGCAGGTCCGACTTGTGACTCCGCGTGGCTCCAACGATTTTCACGGAGCTGTATATGAATACAACCGCAACTCGAAGTTCGCGGGCAACAGTTTCTTCAATAACTTTGCGGGCACCAAACTCCCGTTCCTTAACCGGAACCAGTATGGTGGCAAAGTCGGCGGACGAATCCTCAAGGACAAGTTCTTCTTCTTCGGTGCGTATGAAAGATTCATGCTGCACCAGGGAACGATCACTACCCGAACGATTCTTTTGCCGAACGCGCGCACCGGAGTCTTCACCTTTGTCGACACCTCGGGTGTAACGCGAACTGTTAACATTTTCAACTTGGCTCAGACAGCCGGAGTCACGGGCACGCCTCCGACTGCGATCAGTGCGCTGATCGCCAGCCGCTTTCTGTCTAATGTGCCGACAGCGGGCAACACCGCCGACGTAGGAGACCAATTCAACACGACCGGATACCGATTTGCTCAGACCAGCAACCAGGACCGCTGGGCCTATTCGACGCGCTTTGACTACGTCATTAACCGGAACCATTCAGTGAACGTCGTGTACAACTACAAGAAGGAATTCCTCCAACGACCCGACGTAGACAATGGCGGATATGGGACAACTCCGTTTGGGTTCCAGTCTGCTCACACTCCGTTCCTGGCGCTAGCCTACCAGGGAACGTACTCGAGCAAGCTTACGAACGAAATCCGCGGTGGATATCAGGGAAGCGACCCGACCTTTGATCGCAACAACATTCCGACGGATTTCTTCCTCGGCCTCTCGCTGATCAGTAGCCCCGAGTCAACCTTCCAACGACAGGGACGGAATACCGAGATATATAACGTGCAGGACAACGCCACCTATAACTGGGGTAACCATGGCTTGCGATTTGGAGGTTCGTACGACAAGTTCAAGGTGAATCCGTTTGGTCCACCGGCGTTTGCAAATTCCACGATTCCGACTTTTGCTGAGGGTGGCGGAACAACTCCGGCGTTCTCTTTGACGCAGTTCAATACGGCGATGGGTTGTGTTGCGGCAACCGGCGTTAACTGCATAAACACTGCCCAGCTTGGGGTCGGCAATAGCCTTTTGACTCTGCTGGGAGGCACAGTAGGTAGTGGTAACCTAACCTTCAACGTAAAAGACAAGACCTCTGGCTTCCTTCCCAACACTGAAACCAACCGCAATTTGCTGTTCACCCACTGGTCCGGATACCTGTCTGATCAATGGCGGGTGCGGCCCAGTCTGAGTTTGAACCTTGGGATGCGGTATGAGCTGTTCACTCCGATCAAGGAAGCGAACGGCCTGGCGCTGGAACCGGTACTCGGAAGTCAAACTCCGCTTCAAGCAATTCTTAATCCGAGCGGCACCTACAGTTTTGTCGGTGGTAACTCCGGCGTCAAGAACAGCTACTTCAAAACGGATAAGAACAATTTCGCGCCCGTCCTGAGCGTTGCCTGGTCACCGGATTTCGGCGAGAACTTTTTCGGCAGGATATTCCCCAGCGGCGGCAAAACTGTTATCCGCGGCGGATTCCGGCAAAGCTATGTCAACGACGAATTCATTCGGTCTGCTGACAACGCTGCGTCGGGCAACGCAGGATTGGTACAGCAGATAACCCAAGCCGGTCTGAATGCTCGAGCCACTGCCCTGCCGGCATTCACGGCCCCGACCTTCCAAGTGCCCCGCACGTACGCTCAGAACGACGCGCTGGCCGGAAATTTTGGTACGGTCTTCGGCGTCGACCCGAACCTGCGAGTGCCCATGATTTCCGAATTCAACGTCGGCATTGAGCGGGAGCTACCTGGCGGGATGGCGTTCGAAGCAAGATATGTCCATGGTCAAAGTTCGAACCTGGTGCGAGGTCTTGACTTCAATCAGGTAAGGATTTTTGACAATGGCTTCCTGGCTGATTTCAACCGCGCATTTAACAATTTGAATCTCGGACTGACCGCCAACTGTACCTCCGGTGTTGGTTGCCAGCCACTTCAATTGTTGAATACGGCAGCCTTCAATTCCCCTGCTATCGGGTTGAGCGCAGTTCAACTGCTGGCTAATTCAACCATCACGAACGCCATTCGCGCCGGCTCGCCCGGCCAGTTGGCGTTTGTCTATATACAGAGTTTTTTGACGGGCAACGCGGTGGTGTTGAACAACCCGAATACGGGTGTGGCGGATCTGGACGCGAACGCGGCGCTCTATCGCTACAACTCGGCCCAGATCGAATTGCGAAAGCGTCTCAGCCGTGGCTGGACATTCCAGGCAAACTACACCTTGCAGAAAACGCTGACCGACGCCGCAGGCACGGGCCAAACGCGTCTCGATCCGCTGATCGACAATAACAACCGCCGTGCGGAGTACGCCGTCGCTGACTTCGACACGGCCCAGGTATTTAACTTCAACACCATTTACGAGCTGCCGTTTGGCAAGGGCAAGCGGTGGCTCAACACCAACAATAGCTGGCTGGAGCGGTTAGTAGGCGGCTGGCAAGTCACCACGATCATTCGCGCCAGTACCGGGGCCCCGATCCTGATTACCGATCCGCGTGGCACGCTTAATCGCGATGGCCGTTCGGCCCGACAAACGCCCACTAGCAATCTGACCACTGCCGAGTTGAAGGCATTGGTTGGCGTCTTCCGGACGCCGTGCGGAGTTTTTGGGATCAATCCCGCAGTAATCAATATTGATCTGGCGCAATGTCAACAGGGCGTTCGCGTTTCACGCGTAGCCGGATTGAACGCGGGAATTGGCGCCTCGCCAGTCGGATCGCCAACCTTCCCGGGTCAGGTATTCTTCCTGAACGCACCGGGAACAACCGGCAACGTACCGCGCAACTTTGTTGGCGGGCCGCACTTCCTGAATTGGGATGCTTCGATCATCAAGAACATCCGAATTACCGAGAAGACCCGGTTCCAGATTCGTGCCGAAGCCTTCAACGTTCTGAACCGCGCAAACTTTATCTATGCCGGTAACAGCGTGAGCAGTACGACATTTGGACGCATTACTTCGACGTTCACGAGCAGCAGTGCTCAGCGTGTTATTCAGTTTGTCGGTCGGTTTGAGTTCTGACCTTCGAAACTCAGACCATCGTAGCCTGGGCGTTGCTTCGGAGAGAAGCAACGCTCGATTATGCCGCTTCTTGCGGTAGAGACCCCCAGCTCGCTGGGTTTCTGGGCTCTACCGTAGACTCGGTTGTTGATTTCACATCTGTTCGTCTCGATCCTATAGGAGGACACAATGAACTCTCGAACATTAAGGCGGAAAAGCTCTTGTTTTACTCTCGTAGTTGCAGTTCTCGCACTAACAGCCGTAACTGCTCAAGGACAATCGCAGTGCGAAATAAGCGCATGGAACAACTTCTGGAACGCCAACGACAATTACACAATTAAGCTCAACACGTGGATCGACACTGTCGTTGATTGTCAAGACATCTGCAGCGCCGTCTACCAACCGGGCGGACCAGACTACAACCAGTGCGTTGACGAGTGTTCAGCATCCAGTCTCAATACTTTCCACACGGCCCAAGATAACTTGTGGGATAAAACCGGTGTGATGTCTATCTGCACTTACGAGATGGATTTCTGTACCAATGCCCGCGGCCGACGAGATAACTGTGATGCTCAATATCCAGACCGTGGCACAGACATTTATCTGTTGGAGCAATATTGGGCCTGCGTCGAGGCAAGTGGCGTCTGGTCCTGCGAGTGAAAAACCAGCAGCGAGCGTGTCCCGAACTGGGTTCGCTCATCTGTAGGTTTGAGTCGGCCCTTTCGGACTCAGACGGACGTAGGCCTGGGCGTTGCTTCTTCCTCGGGGCAACGCAATAGTTTTTCAGGGGCCTTAATTACTTGGGGTCGCTGGCTGGGGTGGGGTACTTAAAAGAAGGTTCCCGTTCTCGAAGAGCGAGACCTGCTTGTTCAGCGATTGAACCAAGCTGAACCCGATCAGCTCAGCAAGATCTCACGCCGGATGGCCAAGGCGGCGGTCAACATCCAGATTCTCTACTGCGACCACACAAGCATCAGCTGATCTTCGTCGTCGAGACAACATCGCGACGGGGCGAGCAGTCTCTGAAGCGTGGACGCGCGAATAAGTGTGAACGGTGAGACCGCTGTCCCGTTCGCCGACCAGCTACCGGTCCATCGCCACTCCCAACAAGCCAACTGGCGAGAGTCAAATGGAACTAAAGAGTCTGAGGTAAATGGCTCTTGTTAGCGGACGCCTTAATAATAGAATGAGCACGTGGCCAACTTGGAAATTTCGGATAAAACTCAGGGTTTTCGGAGCAGGGCGACCGAGCGTCCAACGAATCACGCGTTCGATGCTGTCGCTTGTTTCATAGCCATGTGACCCTTGCGGGCCCTAGACAGGGACTCGTCTTAACTAACCCTTAGGCGTGATTCGAATCATTGTGCGACCTTATTCCGAAGACATTCGAACCCGCGTGATTCAGGCGTATCTAAATCGCGAAGGCTCGCAGCGACAGATCGCGCGCAGGTTCAATGTCAGTTTGGGCTTCGTGCGAAACCTGCTCAAGCGATATCGCGATACTGGCAGCTTCGAAGCAAAAGAGCACATTGGACCTACCTCCAAGATAGACCAGGACAGTCTGCAACTCATTCTTCGCCTGGTCGACGACAACCCATCCCTCCCACTCTCTTCCCTTTGCGAGCAGTTGGCTCAGGAGCGACACCTTCGCATAAGTCGTTCGACAATGTGGCGAACAGTTAGGAAGTACCGACGTCACAAAGCAAGGCTTTTGCCTGGATCGCGAAAGGGCCGCTTGGTTCTCATCGGCGCTCATCAGGTTGTGACTTCCTCGCCCAATCGAATCACGCAAACAAACGGTCCCCTCTAGTCAGCGTGTCACACTCAGGTGAAACAACGGCGGACGATAAACGGAATTGACCGACTTGGCACCGCCCTTGCTTCCCTGCTTGTCTGTGGTTTCAGAGTCGGCATCTTTGGTTCAAGTTCGTTGTGATGCCTCTGTTGAGAGGCCAAGTCTTCGCCTCGGGTGATGAGACTGGCCCACGAGCAGGTCTATAACTTTGGGTTTGGAGATCTCCCCGATGCCGCTGGAAGCGTGGCAAGGACGCAAGAATTGTCTGAGGCCTTTAACAACGGCATTCTGTTAATTCACTTACTTCAAGAAAGGAAATGAGACGATGAGAAAAGTTTTCATGTTCTTCCTAGCCTTGTGCCTGGCAGGTTTCGCCAGCGTCGCAATGGCCCAGACGTCAACGACGGGTTCGATCGAAGGAACCGTCACCGATCAAAACGGCGCGGCAGTAAGGGGCGCCACCGTGTCGGTGACTAGTCCAACCCTGATTAGCCCGCAGACAGCGACCACGAACGATAACGGTCGCTACACGATACTTAGTCTGCCACCGGGGCCATACAAGATTATCGTCGAGGCATCGGGGTTCTCTAAGTATGAGCAAGACAGTGTAGCCGTGAACTTGGGAAGAACCTCAAGCGGCGACGCACAGCTTAAGCTGGCCTCAGTGGGCGCAACCGTAACGGTTGTTGGCTCAGCCGCGGTTGATACGGCTCAGAACACAACCGGTTCGAACGTTTCCAGCGACCAATTCTCGAACTTCCCCACGCAGCGCACGGTGCAGGGGCTTTACACGATCGCGCCTACAGTGACGCGTTCGGGTCTGCGTGATGCGACGGGCCGCGATCGCGACCCCTCGGTCGCGGGATCTTCGGGACCAGAGAACAACTACATTCTGGATGGCGTGAACACGACCGATCCGGCCATGGGCGGATCAGGCGCCAACCTGCCGTTTGAGTTTGTGCAGGAAGTTGAAATCAAGACGGGCGCCTACGGCGCCGAATATGGCAAGTCAACCGGCGGTATCTTCAACGTCATCACGAAGAGCGGTGGCAACGAAGTTCACGGCGACATTTTCGGCTACGGCACAACCAAAAGTTTGGTGCGCGCCGTCAAGAACTTTCCGTTCACGGGTTCTGCTGCGAACGGCTTCTCAGAGATCGATGCCGGTGGCGATATCGGTGGTCCCATCAAGAAGGACAAGCTTTGGTTCTTCGGCGCTTTCAATCCACAGCGCCGGACGAACTACTATCTAACGCAGACCTTCCATGCGCCAGTGCAGAACAACGTGACGATTCCGTTCTATGCCGGCAAGATCACCTGGGCGGTCAATAATAAGAACACCCTGACCGGCTCGACCTTTGGCGATTTCACCAAGGTTGAAGGGTTCCTGGCAACGGGTGCGCTCCAGAATGCTAATGGATTCGGTTCGGACACCACGGCGTTCCTCGGTACGCAGCAGACCGGCGGCCATAACTACGCGATCCGCTTGAATTCAACGATCAGGAACAACTTCATCGCTGAGCTTTCCGGCGGCCTGCACTTTCAAAGGGCCAATACCATTCCGCAAGCGATCACTGCGCCACTCATCACCGACAACTTTGCGGTGCTTAAGGGCAGTTCCGTGCTTACGCCAGTATCGACTGGCGTTACTTGCCCGGCGTCCGGGTGTCTTGGGACCGGCAACATTGATTTTGTCGATGGCCGGGGCGGCTCGTTGCAGCGCAACTTCGTTCGCGGTCCGGGTTTTGGTCTGTACTCGACCCAGAAACGCGATCGGTATGAGATCAATGCCCACATGCAGAACATCGTGGGCGAGCATACGTTTAAGTGGGGCTTTGAATGGTTCCGGAATAAGTACGACATCAATACGCTTTCGAGCGGACCGGCAGTCACCTACGCTTTTACGCCCGGAAACATAAACAGTGACGGGACCGTGTTGCGGAATACTAACGGCGCTTCCAACGTGACCAACGGCTCGCGCATTACCAACAACTGGCTGGTCTGCACGGTCCGAGGCACGGTGATTAATTGCCCGAGCGGCGCGGGGGTGGCGCGCGCGTCGGCTATTCCGGCGGCCACGTTGGCGGCGTTAGGCCTGACGGTAAACCCGACCGCGAACGCCATAACCACGGCCGAGGCCTTTGGTAATCCGTTCCTGCTGAGAAACACCACGCGCGTGCGTGATTTCGAACTCACCGGAAAGACCTATACCAACGCGGAAGCTTTCTATGTCCAGGATGACTGGAAGTTCCACAAGGACTGGCAGTTCAGCGTTGGCGCCCGCTGGGACTATGATCAGGCCTACAACAACAGTGGAACGAGCTACATCAAGTTCAACAACTTCTTCGACAACCTGGCGCCTCGGATTGGCCTGGCCTGGGATTTTACGGGTAAGGGCAAGGGCAAGTTGTTCGCTAACTACGCCACCTTCATCGAAACGCCAATCCCGTTGGATGTAAACGTTCGGGCGGGATCGAAAGACGTGCAGACGGACAAAAACTTTAACGTCAACACGATCAATGCACCGGCGGGTTCTTTGATCGTACCAGGCGTTAGCACCGGTGCCGTCAATCTCGGAGCAGCGGCCACGCCGATCGATCCCGGCTTGAAGCCGCAGAGCATTGGTGAGGCTTCTGGCGGTATTCAATACGAAGTCGGCAGAAGCGTGACCCTGGAAGCTCGCGGCGTCTATCGTCACATGAGGAACGTGATCGAAGATGGCTCGTTTGATGATGGCAACAACTACTTCCTGTTCAATCCGGGACGAAGGGGCAGCGGCACACAAACAACGACCGAAGACCTGGCCTGCGCCGATCCTGCGATTGGTTGCTTCGGTCACGCGGCTCGTTATTATAGGGGGCTGTCCTTCTCGGCAACGAAGCGATTTACGAATAACTATCAGTTCATCGCTTCCTACACGTACTCAAGCCTGACTGGTAACTACGAAGGCCTGTTCCGCAACGACAACGGCCAGTCTGACCCGAACATCACTTCGTTGTTCGATTTGGTCAGCTTGCTGAAGAACTTGTACGGTCGATTGCCTAACGATCGTCCGCACCAGTTCAAATTCAACGGCAGCTATCGGACTCCGTTCAAGCTTCTCGTTAGCGGAAACTTCTACATGCAGTCCGGCGCTCCGTTCAACCAACTGATTCCGCACCCGATCTATGGGAATAATGAAGGGTTCGGAGTACCGCGTGGCACGGCAATCATTCCGACGGTTACCAGCACCCAGGCTGGATTTCCGAATGTGGTAGAGAGCATCGGTTCAAGCCGAACACCGACGACAATGAATCTGGATTTGGGATTCTATTACCCGATCAAGGTTGGTGAGAAACGCGAGCTACGACTGACCGGAGATTGGTTCAATGTCTTCAACAGTCAGCGCGCGGTGACTATGGACCAGACCTTCTCGATTAACAGTGGCGTATCGGGAATTCCGCCAACGCCCAATCCGTTCTATGGTGCGGCGCTGCTGGTGCAGGCGCCATCGGCATTCAGGTTTGGCGCTAAGTTCACTTTCTAAACCAATAGCCTTCGCCCAAGCGGGCGATGTCCATTGAACGTGGGGAGAGGCGCAGAGAAGCGCCTCTCCACTTTTTGATTAGGATGTGGCGTGGGGGCTCCCTCCAGATTCTTATCCGCATCCTGCACAAGCACCGTCCGTCGTGGCGATCATGACGCCCAGGGTTGTGTCGTCTGATAAGGAGGTTCTACCGGTGAGATCCAGAGTTACTAACGTTCCATTGTTTGGCCTCATGATATTGGCTTTGCTTTCCGCCGTGGCAACCATTCTTGTCGAAGAAACCTTGGCACGCTCCTTTTCCGCCGTAAGTACCGAAGGTCCAGGCTTGGGCGCGCAGGCACAGAGTCGCAGGCGGGCCCCCGAATTAACAGGTGGGCGTGGCTGGTTGAATACTGACCGGCCGCTTTCACTCGCGTCTCTTAAGGGCAAAATTGTGCTGCTGGATTTCTGGACTTACGGATGCATCAACTGCATGCATGTCATTCCAGATCTGAAAAAGCTCGAGCAGAAATACTCGAACCAGCTGGTCATCATAGGTGTTCACTCTGGCAAGTTCGAAAACGAGAAAGACACGGAGAATATTCGGCGCATCATCCTGCGATACGAGATCGAGCATCCAGTCTACAACGACGCTGATTTTGCAGTCTGGCGTGCGTACAAAGTAGACGCCTGGCCGACCCGGGTGTTAATCGACCCGGCGGGCTACATCGTCGGGTACGTACCCGGTGAAGGCAACTACGAACCACTCGATCAAGCAATCACTCAGGTAGCCTCGGAATTTCGCCAGCGAGGCGAGTTGAACGAGCAGCCGCTGCGACTTGCCCTGGAGCGGGCAAAAGTCGGCGAACTGCCGCTGGCGTTTCCCGGAAAGGTCCTGGCTGATGCGAACGGCGACCGGCTCTTCATTGCCGACTCGAGTCACAACCGCATCGTGGTAACGAAACTTGACGGCACTTTCTTAGAAGCCATCGGTACGGGTGAAGCCGGCATTGCTGATGGTCCGTCTGGCAAGGCGAGTTTCTTTCGGCCGCAAGGGATGGCACTGAACGGCGAGTTCCTCTACGTTGCCGACACGGAAAATCACTTGATCCGCCGCATCGATCTAAAGGCACATAGCGTTGAGACAATCGCCGGCACAGGGCGACAATCGCGCGAGCAATTCAAGACTGGCCTCGCGCGAACTGTGGATTTGAATTCGCCGTGGGACTTGCAGCTTGTCGGGCGGACGCTCTACATCGCGATGGCCGGTCCACATCAGATATGGAAACTCGACCTCGACCAGAACGTGGTGGCGACGTTTGCCGGTTCGGGGCGCGAAGGACGCAGGGATGGTTCGCTGCTCGACGCGCGATTTGCACAACCCTCGGGCATCACCACCGATGGCGAAACGCTGTACACAGCCGACAGCGAGGCCAACGTCGTCCGCGCCATAGATCCGGGCAAAGGTGAAGTTCGCACCTTGGTTGGGGCAAATCTGTTCGAGTTTGGCGACACGGATGGCCACGGCGACGAAGTGCGCTTGCAGCATCCACTGGGCATTCTTTCTCTTGGGGACAAGATTTTGATCGCCGACACTTACAATCACAAGATCAAGGAACTCGACCCGCTAAGACGCACGGTCAAGACGTTTCTCGGCACAGGTAAACCGGGTCAGAAGGACGGCGGCTCACCTTCCTTCTACGAGCCTGCCGGACTGAGTGTCGCTAACGGGAAACTCTATATCGCCGACGCTAACAATCATGCGATTCGCGTGGTAGATTTGAAGACGAAACAAACTTCAACCCTTCAGATTAAGGGCCTCGAACCACCAACCGCGACGAACGCTGCAGTGGACAGCGATGGACCGAACGCGGAAGAGATCAAAGTTGCGCCGCAGCGTTTGCGCGTTGGCCGTGATGACTCACTCCTCATCAACATCGAACTGCCCGTCGGCTACCACCTGAACGCCGCGGCGCCGCAGCGTTACACCGTCTCTTTGGAAAGCGGCGGCACGGCGCTAACGCTCGACGCCCAAACTGCGGCGCGCTCAGCGAAAGATCTTCAGCTTCCGGTGCGTGTCATTTTGCGCGGGAGTGCCGAAGGCCAGGCGACATTGCGCATTCAGATCACCCTTTTTTATTGCCGCGAGGACAATACCGGCTCCTGCCGGATCAAGACACTCGTTTTCCGCGCACCCGTCATAGTAACCGATGCGCAGGATGCCGCGCGCGAAATCGAGGTTCACGGAAGACTTGATGCAAAGTGATCTGCTTGCTTCATTGCGTGAAGCGACTCGGTTCATACTCGATACCGAGGAGCGACGACATCTCTCCCTGGAAGCGCAAGGCGCAACGTTATGTATCAAGTCTCATCGCTATCAACAACCACTCGGTCGCCATGACTCGCGGGCTGAGAAATGACCAGGAATTCAACCGCTTGCTCCGACTCATCAAACATCCGGTGTGGAATTCCCGGCAGGACTTCTATCCCTTCATACGCTCGTAATATCTCGGGCTTGCCTGCAAGCTCAAGCGTCGCCTTGCCTGACAGCACAAAGAAAAACTGCCACGCCTTTGTGTGAGAGTGTCGGACTTCCGACGTCCCGGCTGGCATTCGCTCCAGTATCACGCTCAACCCTGCGGTTTTGACGAGATGCCAGCCGTCGCAAGCTCCTCCCCAAATGTAATGTTCGGCGTTGTCTTTACTAATCATCTTTTGTGATTGCGCAATTTCCAAACTTTTTACCCTTCAGAAAGTCGAGCGAACCGACCAGCAACACGCCAGACTCAATCGCGCCGATGAGTTGTTTCATTTCATCTATTCAAAGATATTTCTCCATCGTGATGAGCGGCGTGCCGTGCAAATCATCAACGCCGTTACGCACGAAACCCGAACCTTCGTAGAGCCGAATGGCGCGGTTAAGGAAAGGAGTGGTGCTCAGGAACAAACGACGGTAACCCTTCGTGAAGGCATAGTGCTCGATCTGCGTCAAGAGCCGTTGGCCGATTCGCTGCCCACGATCCAAAATTTCCTGCTCCTCGTTGGCTAAAGCTATTCTGTTGTTCATGTATTCACACTAGATCCAAATGTCGCCGGCTGGTACCCTGTCAGACAACTTGAAGCCTGGGGCGCACGCATTGGCTTGGTTTTCAAGACCGGGCCGACAATAAGGGCAGCACGAATGAGTTATTGGCTGCGAAGCTGCGTCATCGTTAGGCTACTCTGTGAGAGCGTTCTCAAAAACTCTTCAACGACTCGATTAAACTCCTTGGGATCCTCCATGTTAGGTATGTGTCCGGTCTTCTCAATTACTACCATCTGCGAGTTTGGGATTCTTTCACGCATGAACTCCGCGTCACTCACCGGCGTGAACTCGTCGTCGCTGCCAACAATGATGAGCGTCGGCACAGCGATCTCCGGCAACAGCGACGTGTAATCCTGACGCTCGGCTCGCCCGCGCAATGCGGCTGCCGCCCCCTCCGGAGGTGTTCCCCACATCATCGAAAGCACATGCGCCGCAACTTCCGGTTGTTCATCAAGCGTTCGCGGCGCAATCATCTTTGTCAGCACTTCGTCGGCATACCTACGCATGCCCTCGTTCACCAGACGATCTGCCGTATCGTAACGCGCCTGCCGTCTCTCATCCGTATCAAGTTGTGCGAACGTGTCGGAGAGAATTAACGCTCGCGCGCGCTGTGGAAACAATCGGTAAAACTCCAACACGATTTGCCCGCCCATCGAGAGACCGCCCAAGATGATGTCGGTGACGTCTAAGTAATCAAGTAGCCCTGCGGTGTCACGCGCAAATTCTTCCAGCGAGGTCGTACCGGGAATGACCGTCGTTCCCCCGTAGCCTCGCAAGTCGAACGTAATAACGCGGCAATGCGAACTGAACGCGCGAACTTGTTCGCGCCACATGGAACGGTCAAACGGGTGTCCGTGAACGAGGACCAACGGAGACCCTTGACCGGTATCTTCGTAGGCGATGGCGACGCCGCGGATGCTGGCAATGCTCACAATGTTCCCCTAAGTAGTTTGAAGCAGGCTAATGGTATTTCGGTAACACCTACGCCGCATTGACCTAGTGATGAGATGCTTACTTGACAAAGGCTTTCCTGAGCAGCGCCATCTGTCCCGCGTAGTAGACATGATGCCGAACAATGCCGTCGAGCAGAAGGCGGATCGTCTACTCCTCGACGATGACATCTTGCCCTAGCACGGAATAATTCAAATCTGCCACGCCGGCGCCGTCCGCTGCAACCGGTTTTAGAACGTCCTTCGGGGATTCTCGGCAAACCATTTCGCGAGTCGGCGGCATATTCTTCTCAAGATCGGCAGAACTCGAAAAGTTCAGGACGCCTGCCCGGAGTACGTGAGACGCGATTTGGCGTCTGGAATGGCTTGAAATGCCGGAGATCGGTCCAGACCTGACTAGATCGGGCTGCCATTTCGGCATGTGGTCAGGATTATCGAACAGCTCGATCACCTTGCTACGCGGAACATAAATTTCAACGTTGCGCACAGGTTCAGCGACCTGTAAGCCCCACCTGCATCATCTCTCATCGGACTCTGCGGTTTCGATGCACCGCCCCCTTGGTTTCATCATCCACCCTGCATGACTAAGCTCAAGCTTCATAGAAGTCTCCGTGGCGTTGTCTGCGCAAGTTACGAGAGGGCCAAGATTAGATTACTAATTGGCATACATACAAGTGCCATTATTGCGCATCAAATAGGAACCAATTTATTGTTCTGAGCCAGGATTCACAATGGGAAAGATATCGACTTCGCTTCCGAACGCATCGATCGCGCTGGACAGTTCGTCGGCTACGGCGCTCTATCGGCAACTGTACGACCAAGTGCGAGAGGCCATTCTTTCGGGGCGGTTGGCTCCGGGCACGCGACTACCATCAACGCGCGAGCTGGCCGACGATCTTGGCGTAGCGCGCAATACGGTGATGAACGCCTTCGACCAACTCCACGCCGAAAGCTATCTCGAAAGGCGCGTCGGGGATGGCACCTACGTCTCACGACAGTTGCCTGATGACTTGCTGCGGGTGAAAAGAGAACGGTCCCTCCAAGAACGCTCTAAGCGAGATGGCCCTTCGCTCTCGCGATGGGGCGCGGCCGTGGCTGCTATGTCATTCGGACCGGGCAATTACCGTGGAAGACCGCGCCCCTTTCGTACGAGCACGCCAGCGCTCGACGCCTTCCCTTATGAACTGTGGGGACGGCTACTTGCCCGACGCTGGAGCATTTCCGGTGAAGAGTTGCTCCCCTACGGTGATCCAGCCGGCTGCCTGCCACTGCGAAGAGCTATCGCTTCTTACTTATCTACCACCCGCGGCGTGCATTGCATACCTGAACAGGTGATTGTCTCTTCGGGGTCTCAGCACGCGCTTGAGCTTCTGGCGAAAGTTCTGCTGAATCCCGGGGACGTCGCTTGGATCGAAGACCCGGGATTCTTAGGCGCGCGCGCCGCCTTTCGGGCTGCAAGCGCAGAATTGATCCCAGTGCCGCTCGACGGAGAGGGCTTGAACGTCGAAGCCGGAATCGAACGTCACGCGAACCCGAAGTTGATCTACGTGACGCCTTCACACCAATACCCTCTCGGAATGACTTTGACTTTAAGCAGGAGACTCGCCCTGTTGAAATTAGCCAGTAAGACCGGCGCTTGGATCATAGAGGACGACTATGACAGTGAGTTTCGCTATACCGGAAGACCGCTCGCGGCCTTGCAGGGATTAGACGCTGAACAGCGCGTCATTTACGTTGGCACTTTGAGCAAGGTGCTGTTCCCCGGAATCCGCATCGGATATATCATCGCGCCGCCTGATCTTTTTGACGCATTTGTTCGCGCGCGATCTCTCGCCGGGCACCAATCCCCGATGTTAGAACAAGCCGTTCTTGCTGACTTCATCGGTGAAGGGCACTTTGCCCGCCACGTTCGCAGGATGCGGGCACTCTACGCGGAGCGGCAGCAGGCGTTGGTAAAGGCCGGGAGACGCGAACTGGACGGACTCCTCGACATCCAGCCGAGCGATGCGGGGATGCACCTAATTGGGTGGCTGCCGGATGGTGTTGATGATTGCGCCGCATCCAGGTCAGCTTCCGCCGGCGGCGTAGAGGTCACGCCGCTGTCCGCTTATTGCATCGAGCCGCAAAAGCGCGGCGCGTTGAGGCTCGGTTACACTGGCTACACGCCGAGAGAGATCTGGCACGGGGCACGTCGACTTGCGACAGCATTGCGGGGTCCGAAGAGCAGCAGAAGCGCTTGATTATTCGGGCAATTACAAACACGTGAGTCGCAATGAAACTAATCGTGAGTATGATCACGTGCTGTTCGGCCTACATTTCTATAGCTCTACTATTGTTAATTGCCTTACACCGGCAAGGCCGACAGACGCTGCTGCAGGAAGCGGCGGACCGCGGGATCACGCTCGAGACCGATTGCGATTTCGTACGCCCGGCGGGCTTCGCTGTGTGCGCCTGTCCTGGCCAGCAACTCCGCGCGTGCCGCCCAGTACGGCTGGTATTCGGCGAGTCGCACATCGGCGGCTACCTCTTGCATGGCGTCGAGAGCGGCGCTGGCACCGTGAATCTCCGCGATCGCCAGGGCGCGATTGATCGCGACCACCGGTGTGCCAACGAGCGCGAACAGTGCGTCGTATAGCTGCACCACCTCGGCCCAGTTGGCGTGGCCCGTGTGACAGCGATAAACGTGCGCCGATTGCAACGCGGCTTCCAACTGATAGCGGCCAACAGAACCCGGCGCATTCGCACGTCGCAGGAGTGACTCAGCCTCAAAAATCATTTTCGAATCCCACGACTTCGGATCCTGCTGGGCAAGCGGTACGTATTCGCCGTTTCCGTTGCGGCGCGCGCGCCGCCGGGCTTCCGCATGAAGCATGAGTGAAAGCAGACCCAGCGCCTCCGGCTCCTCCGGCAGCAGTTCAGCCGCGAGCCTCGCCAGAAACAATGCTTCCTCTGTGAGATCGCGACGGACAACATCGGTTCCGCCAGGGTCGATCCAACCCTCTGTAAAGGCGGCATAGATCGCGTCCAACACACTGTTGAGCCGGCCGGAAAGCTCCTCGCGCTCCGGGATGCTAAACGGAATCCCGGTCTGCCGAATCTTGTCTTTGGCACGGACGAGTCGCTTGCCCATGGTCGCTGGAGACATGAGAAACGCAGAGGCGATTGTCTTCGCATCCAAACCTAACACGACTTGCAACATCAGTGGTGCGCGGATGCCGGCGTCGATGGCCGGATGCGCGCAGGCGAACATCAGTGCGAGACGGCGGTCCGGGATTTCCGCGTTCGCGTCCGCGGCGTCCAACCCCTCGGCCAGGAGCTGCAACTTCCCGCTCGCAGCCTCGGCATTAGAGCGTCGGCGCACGGCATCGATCATCTTTCGCCGAGCGACGGTCAGCAACCACGCTTCCGGGTTCGACGGAGAGCCCTTGAGCGGCCAATCTGCCAGAGCCGAAGCGAACGCTTCAGACAGGGCGTCTTCGGCACCTGCAACATCCCGCGTGCGTGCCGCCAGAAAGGCGACGAGCTTGCCATAGCTGCGACGCGCAACCGCGTCCGCTGTGCTATTCGCCTCCGCATCGCCTTCGCGGGAGTTCATACGCTCACCCAGGATCTCGGACTCGTTCGTGCGAGACATCTGCATCGCTTGCTCAGGAATGGTTTTCCGTCACGTTCTCCAGTTCTTGTCTTCCTCGATACTCTCTCGAACGCGGAACTCGGTGATCTTGCGGATCAGAGGTAGAGGTAGCGGCTTCTCCAGTGGAAACTGTATCGACGCCTCAGCCGAGGCAAATTTCGAAAGATCATTCGCGAAGGCTCTCACCGCTGACGGCGTAGGATAGAAGCCGATGTGATTTTTGAACGCGGCGAACGTGACCAGTATCCTCCGACGGGAGAAAGTGGCATTCCCCACTTCAGGCTTTCCTTGGCTCCAGGGTGCAGATGCGCGAATACACGCCCGCATTTCACTTAGTTTCTGGCGAGTCTCTTTGGGGGCAGCATTGATGTATTCGGCGATGCTTTCAGGTCGCGTCTTTTTTGAAGTCATAGTCTTTATTCTCAACCAAAAGATCATTGGAGTCCAAACCATGCTGAACATGAGGCGATATAAGCATGCTTGACGCTGCAACGTATCACCCAAACACGTTAACGACCGCTGCTGGCGCATGTCTCATGGCCACCCAACGCCCCGCGCGGGCGCCTTAACGGTTAGCACCTTGCCCGTCCGTGACCCGTCAGTCATATTCGCAAATCCACGCCACTCCGCCGCCATGATGAATAGAGTTTTCTTGTCCACGCCTCCAAGCATGCAAGCGAAGCAGCCGCGGTCAACCCTGACCATTTGCAACACCTCACCACCTTCGCGGACGCGTACGCAACGCTTGTTGGGAACATCGGCGTACCAGACGGCATTGTCGGCGTCGATGCAGATGCCGTCAGGAGCGCCATCGTCGAGGTCGGCCCATACTCGCCGGTTTGACAAGCCACCGTCCGCGCCGATATCGAAGGCGGTGAGCCTCTTGCCATGCGACTCGGCGATGATCAATGTTGAGTTATCGGGCGTCACAGCCATGCCATTCGGAAAGGCGATGCCATCGGCCACTTGTCGAGCCGAGCTATCAGCTGAGATCAGAGCAATCATTCCCGAAGGAACCTTCTGACCGGGAAGGTCGAAACCGCCCCCGTTGACGTAAGTATTGCCGCGGCCGTCCACAACGATCTCATTCCAGCCGCGGGCAGAGAGGCCGCTCAGGTCGGCATGGGTCACCAATGACCCGTTGGGCTCCCTGCGGAGCAGCGGCCGATCGCTCGCTGAGACAATAAGCAAACGCCCATCTGGCAGCCAAGCGATCGAGAATGGAAATGACGCGAACGGGACGCGGACTATGACTTCGCTCTTGCCCTTGAGATCGACAGCGATAATCTCTTGCGCCACCCAGTTAGAGAACCAAAGACGGCCATCGTGCCAACGGGGTGACTCGCCGAACGCGAGGCCGGTCATTAGTGTTTGAACTCCAGGCAGTGAAGGCTGCTTCGACGAATCCTTGCCAGCAACTTTGATGTCCGGTTTCTGCGCACTTGCGCCGCCGACGGCGACTAACCCCGCACCCAGTCCTATCAGTACCGTCCTTCGTTTCATTTTCTTTTTTCCTTATCGTATTGCTAGTTTTGCTCCCCGCGGAGGGCATAAGTAGTCTGTGGCGCAGCTAACGCGAAAGTTCGCTCCTCCTTCATGCCGCCGGCTCGTAGCAAAGCAAGACATTGCCATTACCAAAGGCGCGCGTCTTTGTCAGTTTAAGATTCAATTTCTCCTTGATGCCATCGAACATCGTCCTTCCTTTGCCCAGAACGATGGGATTCACGACGATCTGGTATGCGTCGATCAAACCCTCCGGAGCCAGTTGCGAAACAATGCTGCCGCTGCCCAGAATCGCCATGCCCGGTCCGGGTTCTTTCTTCATCTTTCGAATTTCCGCGGTCAGGTCGCCCTTCAACAGCTTCGTATTGTTCCACGGCGCCTCGTCCAATGTTCTCGAAAAGACGACTTTCCGCAGATTGTTCATCCGCTCGGCGACCTCGGGCATATTTTCGATCGCGAACGGTGTCGGCCAGAAGCTCGCCATGAGTTCATACGTGTTCCTGCCGAACACCAGCACGCCTCCGCCACTCGCGTTCTCCGACACAAATGCATTCCACTCGGCATCGTTGTGATCTGACTTGGCCCAACTCATGTCGCCATTCGCATCGACAAAGTAACCATCCAGCGACACATGATTGAAGACGGCTAATTTACGCAACTTTTTCTCCCCCTTCTTTACGTTCATTGTTAGTGACGGATAGCTCCAAATTTCTGCCAATGGGAGAGCTCACTCCGCAATGCAATCGGCTGTGTCCCTGGTTAGCAATGTTCCCTCCCGGACTGGACGCACCTCGACGACACCGTGCAGTGCTGTTGGGGAGCGGGCTGCCCACGCAATCGCTGCGTCGAGATCGGCGACTTCGATGATATGAAAGCCACCCAGCTGCTCTTTCGTATCGGCATAGGGTCCGTCCAGCACCTGGGTCTTGTCATTGACGACCCGCACCGTTGTCGCCGCCGAGGTGGGATGCAGGCCCTTGCTATCTTTCAGCGCGCCAGCCTTCGCCATTGCCTCCATGTACGCTCTATAGGCACCCAACCAGCGTTCTTTGTCGTCCCTTGTCAACTGTGGCCAGCCCGCTTCGCTCACATAGTCCATCAGGATGTATTTCATCTGGAATCTCCTTCATGAGTTTTTGAGTGCAGCATCGTGTTCCGCTACTACAATGACGTTCGAAGCCTGGCGATTTGGACATCCGCACCAAGATATCCTTTCCCCGGTCAGTTTGTCGTATCGGTATTGTCAACTTAACCCGACAAAAGAAATAGAATGTCCTATCCGACAAGGTGAATCTGCGTTCCCTTCAAATTGTCGATTGATGGCACCCTCTTCAAGCAGCTAGCTGGTTGCCGATGCTTCTTCCCAAACGGCGAATCTTGTCTTCATCACCTCTCGATAATCACTAATGATCACACGCGGGACATACCGCAAGCTCTTTAACAGCTTGCGGAAGAATTTTCTTAGCTGCCTTCTTATCTCTGCGACTCTGGATCAGATCCAGGTAAACTTAAGACCGTGGCAGGCAAGCCCAACCAAGTTAGAACCACAGTTCTTAACTTGGCCTCGATACGCGCTTCACGAACCGGCGCCTGAATTCGTAACATTAAAGCGCCCCACCGAATGAACATCAAACAACACAGTCAAAGGATGAATGCCTTTCCATGGTGATCTCCTCCGGCGAGTTGAAATCGCCGCCGCCGGCAACTGAAGTGTCCGCGCACCGGAAACCAACTCAGGGAAAAACACCCTCAGTAGTCAGTCGAATACAACCAGCCGGTCGCACCTTACATATTTCTGCGTCTTAGAACGAGACCCCCAGCCCCGTCCAATCCCGCGCGGACTGGTGAACTTCCGCTCTGGGTTCTTACCCATTCGGCTCTTCGAAAAACAACTGAGGACGGTTTCGACAGTTCAAAGCACAGATCAAGCCGACCATCAAACTACCTGGGTCAACTCAGCCAGGTAACTAGCGGCCGCGCGGATCGCCAGGGCAACGCGCTGTCGAAGCACCCAAAGCTCCGCTCCGGGGAAATGAACGGCTCATGACCCGTGCCCGTGCGCACCCTGCCGCGTAGCCGGCGCAGGGTCGAGTGTTGCCGCTTGACCACACCCGTTCGCAAAAAAGCCAGACCTCCCATACGAGCCTTAACACCTCGCATCGCCTCGTCCTTCTTCGCTGTCTCTGCACGAACCTATACCAAAACACAGCACAAATCGGCTTCGCGGACTGCTTGTTTGATCACGAAGATTGCGATTCGAACTCTGGCACATTCTTTGTGAGCGACTCTCACGACGACCGCGCGGAGTCGATGTTGACACCCGGGCGGTTGACGAACGTAAGAACTTGATTCGCCTTGCTTGAGCAATTGGCGTGCTCCGCCCCGACATCGAGTTGTTGGTTTACAGAAACTGGAAGGACGAAATATGCACAAAGCTGAGAACAAGCTAGCCGTGGTAGTGATCGAAGATCTGTACGAAATGAGCCAAGTCGCACAAACTCTTCGTTGTAGTCGAAAAACGATCTACCGATTGATTTCCAGCGGCAGGTTAGGAGCCGTGCGCTGGGGTCGTAGCTACAGATTCAGACGGGAAGACGTCCAGGAATTTGTCCGCGGCTCGCTCATAAGAGTGCCTAAGAGAGTTGGAGGGCTGCCGCGCAGCTAACTGATTGATAACAAGCACTTTAGTACTGATTAGTAGTGTCAAATGTCTTCAATTGTCCCACTGTTGCCCTAAGCCTCCTCATTGGTTCACTTAAAGGTCGTTAGATTTAGTAGTTTTCACCATGGTCTTTAAGCGAAATAAAGCGGTGAATAGTACTAATTGGCATTTCCGCAAAGATTACAGCGCATAGGACAACGTAATGCATACCTCTGACAAAACACTAAAAGAAGTTCTGGACGCTTTGATTGAGCGACAGGTCATCCCTCAGTCTCGCTTAGGCCCCATCAAGTCGGCGCTGAAGCAATACGCGATAGTCCTCGGTTACAACGAACCTGCTGAGTGTCCCTTGACCGCCTACCATTTACCAAACGAAACAAGAAACCGCTTAATCGAGGAAAGAGCGGTAGGAGCCAGACGGGGGAACTTTGGTTTGGGCCCTCACGCCATTCGGAATCTCAAGAATAATGTGAGCTATGTAATTAGAAGCGCCGTCGACCGGGAAATAATCGGTCAGGTGCCAGGACCATTAGAGAGTTACAAAAACTCTAATAGCATCAAGACAAAGAAGATTACCTGTCGGCATGAGTGGAGAAAGCCGAGCAAGTATATCCTTGACCCGATACCGCACTCGCTTGAGCAAGAGATCACTGATTATGAAACGTGGAGCACTAAGATCGTAAATCGGGACCGTCCTGAGAATCAAAAGAAACGCGCGGTCACCTTCGCGAACCACCGGGGAACAATACTTCGCGCTGCAGGCTATTTAGTAAAGTACAGAGGGCTGAAGGGCGAATCGATCAGCCTACCAACGCTTACAGAACCGGACAATGCGATCAACTTCACCGATTGGTTCATTGAGCAGCAAGGAAGGTTTACGGCCTCTGCGGAATTGAACCTTGCGCGCCTAATTGTTCTTGGAAAGTATTTAAGCATAGTCGAGCGGTCAACCGAGCAGCGGAAGGCTTTGGACCTGCGGGTTGATCAGTTGAAAACATATAGAACAAATTTGGGTCTGCCTGAGAAGGTGATTGATAAGAGTAAGCGCTGGATCAGTCTGCGAAAGCTTGAAAGCGTGGGACTCTCAATTTATCCGCTTAATGCTCGGCGAATAGCAGAGCTTGGTTGGGATGCTCGCCGCAATCTGCAACGAGATAGAGAGGATGGCTATAAAAACTATCCGAGGTATGCGTATAGAGTTGTACAGTCCCTTCTCATAAGACTAATCATCAGGCTCCCGCTCAGGCAGAGAAACCTCAGAGAATTGCTGTGGAATCCGGAGACACCGGAACAGGGGCGGAATTTGTATAAGAGAGATGGCAAATGGTACATAAGATTTGTCGCCGGAGAGTTGAAGATATCGCATGTTAAAGGCGAGGTTCATCGTGTGGAACACGAGTTTCCCGATGACCTAGTAGGTTTGTTGGAAGAGTGGCTTCTGCAATGGAGGCCGGTGTTGATTTCGTCTCAAAAAGGTAAACATGTGGGAAGTGAGCGTCTAGAGTCGGGCCAAGAATTTGTATTTCTTAATTCTGTCGGTGCTCCGTTGATGCAGTATCAAGTCACGTGGGCGTTCGAGAGCGCAACCTATCGGTTCACTGGTGTGGCTATGAATCCGCACATGGTGAGAACAATCTGGGCGACTGAATACATTAAGTCTACAAGAAACTTTATCGACGCGGCCTACATGCTTGGTGATAGGGTCGAAACTGTATTGAAGAGTTATGCCAAATTGCTCGATCAAGATTGCGAAACACGAGCTAGGGCTTGGCTCTCAAGCACACTCAAGGACGAGCCGCCACCTGTGAATGGCAATGGCAACGTGTCTAACAATAAGCTTATGAAAATGCTTGGTACGTTGAAAGCGAATCTTGCCGCGGGAAATTCCGATCAACAACTTCTTGAATCAATGAGGGTCCTCCTAAATGACACTGGGCTCTAGGAAGCAGCGATTTCGTGAGCAACTGCCTGGTCGAGCTTGATGCGCTCTCTACGTTGCTCGGCGACAACGCCGAAGGGCTGAACAGTAATCCGCACGCGCTCATGCTCTTGGAGCGCGTCGATCGGTTTTAGGGGTTTGAGAACTCCCGACTCATAGATCGCTTCCACGGTGATGCCCATACCGAATCTCCTGAAATCTTCGATCATGGCTGCTTTGTACTCTCCTGCTTTCTAAAAGCGAGCTTCACTCTTTCCGCTATTTAGCCCGCGTCTATAAGCGCTACCTTTACTATACGTTTCGAGCAGTTGTGCCGGCAAGAGATTGGCTGGTTTTCGTGGTGACCGCTGCACGAGTGTCGCGTCGATGGCCCAATGCGATGTGCCGGCGGCTGTGACATCTGTGAGTACCGAAGCTCTTCGAAATGTTCTAAAGAACAAGCGGAACCCAACAGAATGGCTAACAACAGACTTCGATTAACCGATTTTCAACTCATGCCAGCCTGCAAGACAGACACAAAGCAATCCAAGCCTCGCGCTTCTTCAGCGTGGCAACCACTCGTATCAAACGGCTTCCGCAAAGTTACCACCAAACGCCCCTGCCGCATTTGTCATAAACCCGACTGGTGCGGCTACTCCACCGACGAACGAACTTCCATCTGCATGCGCGTCAGTGATGGAGCGAAAGGCACGGCTCGTAACGGCGGTAACATTCACGTTCATCACGATGTTTCACGAACCAGCAGCCCACGAAACAAAACAACGTCGGCTCCGCCTTCAATCGAGATCGCGCCAGTCGAGATCCGCGACGCTGTTTATCGCGAACTCATTCGCATCTCCCCAGCGCAGAAATACTATCCTCACCTAGTAGAAGGCCCGGACGGATTGCTATCAAGAGGACTGCTGGAACGAGAAATACACAACTACGGCGCTCTGCCTCCCACGCAGAAAGCACGCGCCCTGCTCGCCCAGCAACTTCGGCAGTTCGTGATCGACAAATTTCCCGCATACGCCCGCCGCTATTCATACGCCGGCGTCGTCGGCATACCCGCGTTCTGGCAAGACCCTAACGGCATGGTCCAACTATGGAAACCCCGCGAGTACAAAATGCCCATGCTCGTCATTCCTTACAAAGACGATCACGGCCGCATCCAAGCCTGCCAGCTTCGCCTTCACAAGGGCGACATCCCCGAACGAGAAAAACGATATCGCTGGCTGGCATCACCACTCGAGCGCCGCGGCTGTAGCTCCGGCACTCCAATTCATTTCACTTTCAAACCCTCAACTCTTCCCAAAGGGAAAACCGTTGTCATTACCGAAGGCGCTCTGAAAGCAGAAACACTCGTCAGCCTCAGACCACAAGTTCGCGCCATCGCCACCAGCGGCGTTAGCTGTTCACACGCAGAAATCATCGAAGCGGCCCGCAGCTATGACGCACTGATTGCTTTCGACTCTGACCACAAAACCAATCCGGCGGTGTGCCGGCAACTCGCCAGGCTGATCGCCGCCAGGGAACGAGATGCAGCAAATCAAAATCTGTCCACCACGACCAGAATCGTTTCTTGGGAAGGTTATAAAGGAATAGACGATGCAGCCAAAGCAGCAAGTGTGACCTTTACAACGCTCTCAATCCCTGAGTGGTACTCAACGCTAACCGGCGATCCCCTCGACGAAGTTAACAAGGTCTGGACCGAGATCGGCTACGAACCCTTTCCAGCGATATTCACGTTGAACCAATGAAGCCGACAACATTGCCCGCCCAGCCGAACTGTTGCCATCTAGTCACTATCGCCACCAGCACCCCCTGACCCAAAGTCGCATGAAGGCCAAGCACTCCGTTCGTTGTCCCCACAAAACTCAATAAAACTGACCAAAAACGGCCCAATGCTGACGTTCAACTATTGGCACGCCAGATGCTCTAAGAGGGATGCCGGACGCCGGCACTGTGAGGAAGTCAGTAAGCCCGCAAAGCAGTCCGGAGGGCGATCACTACTTCGAAAGCGCTCACAAAACCAAAATAACTTGAGAGAGGTATTTATGCCGCAGACCAGCACTAAACAATCCAAGACTTTCGACAAGAAATACGTCTCTGTCTCTGAGCTTGCTGCTCGATGGAGTGTCTCGCAAAGCGCAATCTACTCCGGCAAATGCGGATCGGACGCACTGCACCCGATTCGATTCGGCAGATCAGTTCGTTTCCTTCGCAGTGAGGTTGAAGCTCTAGAAAGAAATCGCGAGGCTCAAGCAGCCTAATCGCTTAACTGCCTAACCACGCCGACCGATACTCCTTTAGGCCTTCACCCATATTGGCATTTTATGGCCGGCGGAATTTTCTCAACTTGCCGGAAAAAAAGCAGTAAGTAGCTCCTGCGAATATGAAACAGCCAAAACGCAAGAAGCGAGCAAAAGGCACCGCCCAGATTAGGAAAGAGGAACGCAACGGCGTAGAGCGCTGGGGATACGACGTTTGGATCCGCCAGCCAGACGGATCTCGAAAGCGCTACCGAGAGTTTACTTTTGCTACCAAAGCCGAGGCCACGCAAGCCCTGGCCGCACTGAGAACAACCGGCTGGAAAACACGCTACGGAGTGAACCCTCCAGAAAAGACAAGCCACACTACAATCAAAGAAGCGATTGAAAGCTACTTAAAACTAGCCAAGGCAAACCTGCTCGCGAATAAAAATGACGACACTAGCTACTGGCGTGAGATGCCCAGCCACCTGCGTACCCTTGAACGCTGGGGCGAGTTCATGGGACCTAATCGCCATGTCAGTTCAGTTACAAAAGATGATTTTGTTTTTTGGGTCGCTGCTGAAACCGAGCGCGGTATAGAGAATCGGAAACCTCTGAAGAAATCATCAATCAGAAGAGGACTTAACACTATCAAAGCAGCGTTGAACCATGCAGTCGGAACATACCCAGACCTAAAGTCCTTTCAAGTACCTCGCAGCCCCCTTACCAAGAAAGTAGAAGAAGGACGCGACCGCGTTCTCTCCGACGAAGAAATTGCCAAGATATCAGCGGTACTCGCTACGAAGCGTGAATGGCACGAAGCTCTATTCTTTTTCCAACTTGCCTTAATGACCGGCGGGCGCATGGCAGAACTCCTACGCATGCGTTGGGAAGAGTCTGACGTTCGCTTCGGAACCGTGAAGCTCAATTCTTCCAAGACAAAAAAATGGCGCACCATTAAAGCGCCTTCCGCAGCGACTCTGATAGCCCAACGCAAGGCAGAGGGCCACGGTGGGGCAACCCGCGTACTCACGCACCCCGACCATTGGTTTCGCGCCATTCTAAAAGAAGCTTCCGAGAGTCTTGGGATTCGCTATGGCCAGACGGTACCAGGCGGATGGTGCCCTCACGATCTTCGCCACACTTGCTTAACAAACCTTGCTTTGGCTGGGGTGCCAATAAATGGGATTAAGGAATATGCTGGTCACGCCTCGATAGTGGAGACACAGAAATATCTAAAATTCATGCCTCAATCGATTGACCTGGCTGCAAACGTCTCCACTCGACTTGCCGCCCTCGCTAAGGTCAGTGATAGCTCCGATAACGGCCACCAAAAGAAAAGCGTAAAAGCCAGGTCGGCATCCAAAGCCGAAACTTTGTGACTTAGTTGTGACACGCGAGGCCGAGTCAATTAGCTAAAGCCTTTCTTTACAGCAACTACGCTACTAGAATTGGCTCCGCAGGTAGGACTCGAACCTACAACCCCTCGGTTAACAGCCGAGTGCTCTACCATTGAGCTACTGCGGAATATCGGCGCGCAACGATGAACTACATGATTTGCGCGAACAAGTTTTATAGCAAATGCGGTCTTTGGCGGTCAAGATGAGCGCTTGATAAAGCGTGAAGAGCAAAGGGCACAGCGCAAAGTGGAATTCCTCTTACCCTTTGCCCTTGGCCCTTTGCCCCGGCCTTTGGCTCTTGCCTCTTTGCCCTTTGCCGCTTACTTTTGACTTGATGCCGGTTCGTCAATGGAAATTCGCACGACGTTCGTTGCCTTATGGCGAGCGCACGCTGGTGATGGGCATACTCAACGTCACGCCCGACAGCTTTAGCGACGGCGGCGAGTTCTTTTCGCTGGATCGCGCGGTCGCTCATGCCGAACAGATGATCGCCGAAGGCGCGGACATCATTGACATCGGCGGTGAATCGACGCGCCCGGGCTCTGCGTTTGTATCCGAAGCAGAAGAATTGCAGCGCGTCATTCCCGTGATCGAGCGCCTCACCGCGAAATCGTCCGTCCCAATCTCGATCGATACCACAAAGTCTTCAGTGGCGCGCGCAGCGATCGCCGCCGGTGCGGAGATCGTCAACGACATCTCGGCGCTGCGCTTCGATCCTTTGATTGCCGATGAAGCAGCGAAAGCAAAAGCGGGACTCGTGTTGATGCACTCACGCGGAACTCCTAAGACGATGCAGCAGTTGCCGCCCGTGCTCGACATCATGAGTGAAGTGATTAGCGGCTTGCGGAACGGTGTCTTGGTTGCCGCAGAGCGCGGCGTTGCCCGCGAGAGCATTGCGATCGATCCGGGAATCGGTTTCGGCAAAACACTCGAGCAGAACGTCGAGTTGATTGCGAATCTGGATCAACTCGCCGGCGCATTCACAGAGTTTCCGATCATGATCGGCACGTCACGAAAGGCGTTTATCGGGAAATTGCTCGGCGACGCACCGGCAAGTGAACGACTGCACGGCACGATCGCGACCGTCGTCCTTTCGGTAGTGAAAGGTGCGCATGTCGTCAGAGTTCATGACGTGAAGGCGGCAGTTGATGCGGTGAGAATGGTTGAGGCGATTCAGTCGGCGTCAACAGTTCGGTTGTCCGATCGGTGATGCTGGTAACGGGCACGCGATCAGCATCGAGAGTCCTCGCGGTATCAAGCGGCGGTGGCTCTGACGACGGAAGCAACGGATGCTGCGCCAGCTTTTCTTTCAGGTGTTTCGAATAAGTTTGAAAGCCGCCCATGATGGCGGCGCCCAGGGCAAACACGATTATCAGGAGCCCGGCCAAAGCAATGGCGCCGCCCTTCAAAATCATCTGGTAGAAAACGACGAAGCTCAGCAGCATCAAGAGCAGTGCGCCGGTCGCTACGCCGGCGATTCCCGCCCAACGTTCGAACTTTTGTTGCCGTTCTTGCAGACGCGCGACGTCACTGCTCGGCGCCGGCAGTTGTGACTCGCCGAGGAGGTCCGCGACTTTCTCAAGATGAAAACCGCAGGCCCGGCAGAATGTTTGATTAACCGCAGCGCCAGATCCGCATCGAGGGCAATGCATGGCTTCAACCTCCTGCTTCCCACTCGTGATACGTCAACCGCGGTCTGGAAGTTTGAGGTCTCATCTGATGTTAGAATCAACCCTCATCCGCCGACGGCCCATAGATTGACGGCACCGGCACGTCGAGCAGGCGCAGATACACGCCCAGTTGTGCGCGATGATGAATCAAATGACTCAAAACAAAGCCGCGCATGACTGCGGTGCGCGGCAACGTGAAGATCTTGTTGCCGCCGGCCAGCAGCGACCACATGCCTTGCCAGTTCTCATCCGTCGCTTTCTCGAGCGCCGCGCGCGCTGAAGCGACGTTCTTATCAAACGCTGCGAGCACGTCCGCGCGCGACTTTGCTTCTTCCGGATGAAACGGCGGGCCGCCCACGGGCGCGATGTCGAGTTCATCCACATCGAAAGTATTCGCCGTCCAACTCGGAATGTTGGCCAGGTGCGTCGAAAGGCCTCCCAGCGACATAGATTTCTCGTGCGGTTTCCAGGCGAACTTGTCGTCAGGAACACGCTCCAAGGTCTTGCGCGTGTTCGCCATTTCGTGATCGAACTCCGGCAGAATCATTTGGACTGATCGGCATGACTTCCCTCCATGCGTGCATCACTGCGAATTGTCAGGGCGAGTGATTATAAGTATGCTAGCCAGTCTTCACCAAGCAACGGCTTCACGGTTTAGAGTTCAAGCTTTAGCTTGCGGCTGAATCGACAACCTAAAGGTTGAACTCTGAACCCATGATTCAGAAATACGACGTCATCGTTATCGGCGGCGGCCACAATGGCCTGGTTAATGCGGCGTATCTGGCCCGCGCTGGCAAGCGTGTCCTCGTCCTCGAACGCCGCCACGTGCTCGGTGGCGCATGCGTGACGGAAGAAGTTTTCCCGGGCTTCAAATTCTCAGTCTGCTCGTACGTCGTTTCCCTGCTCCGACCTGAAATAATCCGCGAACTCGATCTGCCGCGGCATGGCCTGGAGATTTTGCCGCTCGACGGCACGTTTACGCCTATGCCCAGCGGCGACTATCTGTGGCGCGTCAATGATCATGCAAAGACGCGACGCGAGATCGCGCGGCATTCACGGCTCGACGCCGAAGCGTACGACGAATACGGCAAGGCGATGATCGAGATGGCCCACTTCGTCAAACCGATCATGAACATGACGCCGCCCGATCCGGCGTCGCTGAATCCGAAAGGTCTGCTCGAGCTGCTCGGGATGGGTCGCCGCTTTCAAAAGCTTTCGGCGGACGACAAGTACAACCAGGTTCAGTTGATGACCATGAGCGCGGTCGACTTTCTCGATCAATGGTTCGAGACTGACGTGCTCAAGGCGACGATGTCCGCGTCGGGAATCATCGGGACTTTTCTCGGCGTGCGTAGCCCCGGCACCGCCTACGTCTTGCTTCATCATTACATGGGCGAGATTGACGGCGCGTTCAGATCCTGGGGGCTGTCGCGCGGGGGAACAGGCGCAATCTCGAACGCGATCGCCGACGCCGCGCGCGAAGCCGGCGCCGAGATTCGCACGGAAGCGCCCATCGCGAAGATCATTTTGAAGAACGGCCGGGCGAAAGGCGTCGTGCTTGCCAGCGGAGACGAGATTTACGCCGACGTGATTTCATCCAGCGTCGATCCGCGTCTGACGTTCATGAAGATGGTCGGCGAAGAGCATCTGCCGACCGATTTTGTTGACGACATCAAACGCTACAAGTTTCGCGGATCGTCGGGCAAGGTAAACCTGGCGCTGGACGCCTTGCCGAATTTCAAATGCATGCCCGGCCCCGGACCGCATCTGCGCGGCGCGGTTTCGATTTCGCCGAGCGTTGAGTACATGGAGCGCGCCTATGACGATGCCAAGTATGGCCGCTACTCGCGACGACCCTACATCGACATGGTGATTCCGACGCTGACCGATCCTTCGGTTGCGCCGCCGGGCAAACACGTCATGTCATGCTTTGTTCAGTACGCGCCTTACAATTTGAAAGAAGGAAATTGGGACGACCAGCGCGAAGCTTTCGGCGATACGGTGATCGACACGATTGCCGAGCACGCGCCGAACATCAAAGACATCATTCTGCATCGACAGGTTCTGACGCCGCTCGATCTGGAACGCGAGTTCGGATTGTCGGAAGGAAATATTTTTCAGGGCGAACTTACTCTGGAGCAACTTTTCTTTCTGCGACCGGCGCCGGGTTGGGCGCAATATCGCACCCCGATCAAGAACCTTTACATGTGCGGATCGGCCACGCATCCGGGCGGAGGCATCATGGGCGCGAGCGGACGCAACGCGGCGATGGAGATCTTGAAGGACATTTAGCCGCGGATTAACGCGGATACGCGCGGATCAGAACCCAAGAACGACATGACAAAATGCATAGCCTATCCAGCGCCAAGTCTCTTTAGCTTTTCATATCCGTGTAATCCGCGTTAATCCGCGGCTAATTCTTACGATGACAAAGCGCGACATAATCATCATCGGCGCCGGCCATAACGGGCTCGTGACCGCGTACTATCTAGCCAAAGCCGGATTCAAACCTTTGGTGCTGGAGCGGCGCGAGATCATCGGCGGCGCGTGTGTTACTGAAGAATTTCATCCCGGCTTTCGCTGCTCGACGCTCGCGAGTAGCGCTGGCCCGCTATTACCTCAACTCGTAAGAGATCTGCAATTGGAGCGGCACGGGGTTGAATTCATCAAACCCGCCGTTCGGGTCTTCTCGCCAGGCATCGATGGCCCATCGATCACGATCTATGAAGATGCGAAACGCACTGCTGATGAGTTAACGGCGGTGTCGGCGAAAGACGCGCAGAGCTATCCCGCGTTTGTCTCGACCTTCGCGCGCATTGGTCGCGCGCTCGCGCCACTGCTCACGATGACGCCGCCGAACATAGACAGTCCTTCAAAGGCCGAGCTGTGGAGTCTCGGCAAACTTGGCTGGGGAATTCGCGGGCTGGGCAAGAAAGACGAGTATCGTCTGCTGCGCTATGGCCCGATGGCGGTTGCTGATCTCGCGGCGGAATGGTTCGAGACCGAGCTGCTGCGCGCGACGGTTGCGGCGCGTGGAATCTTTGGCGCGTTCGCTGGGCCTTGGTCGGCGGGTACGAGCGTAGCGTTGTTGATGCAAGCTGCCACCGATGGTCAGGCAATCGCGCCGTCTTCGTTTTTGAAAGGCGGCATGGGCGCGCTGACGCAAGCGCTGGCGAAAGCTGCGACTGAAGCGGGCGCGGAGATTCGCACGAATGCCGAAGTAGCAGGCATTCAAGTTAAGGATGGCAAGGCCGTCGGTGTCGCACTGGCGAACGGCGAAGAGATTCCGGCATGGACGATAGTTTCGAATGCCGATCCGGGCACCACGCTCTTACAGTTGATTGATCCCGGCGAGCTCGAGCCTGGTTTTCTAAACAAGCTTGGAAATTATCGTGCTCACGGAACAGTCGCAAAAGTTCATCTGGCGCTGTCGGCTCTGCCAAATTTCGGGTACAGAACCGCTCGCGGTAGCGAGCGGGTAACATCCGACACCAAGAGTCAGGAAACACTTTCCGGCCGCATTCACATCGGCCCTGACATCGATTATCTGGAACACGCGTTCGATGCGGCAAAGTACGGCGACTTTTCGCCGCGACCCTACCTGGACATAACGATTCCTACGTTGACCGATCCGTCGCTCGCACCCAGCGGCGCGCATGTGATGACGATTCACGCTCAGTTCGCGCCGTACAAATTGAAAGATGGCGATTGGAATTCGCGTCGAGAGGAGCTCGGCGACGCGGTGGTGAATACTTTGTCAGATTATGCGCCGAACCTGAAAGAATCGATCGTCGCGCGACAAGTGATCACACCGCTCGATCTGGAAAAGACCTACGGGCTAAGCGGCGGGCACATTCATCACGGCGAGATGTCTCTGGATCAGCTCTTCGCATTTCGTCCGTTGATCGGCTGGGCCCGTTACCGCACGCCGATCAAGGGATTGTATTTGTGCGGGGCCGGTACGCATCCGGGCGGGGGCGTGACCGGCGCGCCGGGAATGAACGCGAGCCGGGAAATAATCAAGGATCTGAAACGCCAGCCGAGATTAGCCCCGGCATTGGGCTAAACCTAAACGCAAAGGCCGCAAAGGAAGACGCAAAGTAACGCCAAGAAGAGAATTCTTTGCGACCTTTGCGGATAACTCTGCGACCTTTGCGTTTAACTATTCCTCTCGCGGAAAGACGGTTACCCCGCAATCTTGCGTCGCGCAAAGCCGATGATCGAACCGATCACTGTTAACGCGAAACCAAGTCCAAGGCAACCGAACGCAATGATCGTCCGCTGGCCTTCAGCAAAGCCGCTCGCAGCTTTGTGCAATGATTCCCGAAGCGTCGCGTCGTGCGGAATCGTCAAGAGTCCAATCGCGATCAGAAACGATCCCAATCCCATCAGCCCCAGCCACAAAGGAGTCTTCTTGGGACGCCCGAGCTTGCGCCCGATCTCGCTGCGCGTGTAGCTGTAGGACAGATAGACCGCGAGTCCAATCGTCAGCCACGCAACGAATCGCCACCATGACGTCGGCGGCAGATAGTACATCAGAAAGATGCACGAGACTGCGCCCAGTAGCGGCAATGGCCACGCGCCGAAGGGCACGCGAAATGGCCGATGGCGGCCCGGATCTTTGTAACGCAGGATGATGATGCCGACGCAGACCAGCACGAACGCGAAGAGCGTCCCGATGTTCGTTAGATCGACCATCTCGTCGATGCTCATCACCGCCGCGAAACCGCCGACGATAACCCCGGTCAGGATTGTGGTGACGTGCGGAGTCTTAAATTTCGGATGGACTTTGGCGAACACGGGCGGCAGCAAACCATCGCGCGCCATGGAAAAAAAGATGCGCGGCTGACCTAGTTGAAAGACCAGCAGCACGGCCGTGTGCGCGACCACCGATCCGAACGCGACGACGGCGCTCGCCCAACGCGCGTTCGGCGCCACGTGGTTCAGGGCCATCGTCAAGGGCTCGGCTTGCTCAGTCGACAATCGATGCTGCAGTTCCGGGTACGGAATCAATCCAGTGAACACGGCCGCAACGACCACATAGAAAATCGTGCAGATAACCAGGCTGGCGATGATCCCGATCGGCAGATCTCTGGCCGGGTTCTTGGTTTCTTCCGCAACTGTCGAGACCGCGTCAAAGCCGATATAAGCAAAGAAGACAACCGCAGCGCCGGCTAATGTCCCTCCCCATCCCATCGGTTGAAAGGGATGCCAGTTCGCTTCCATCTTCGCCGGCGAGACGAAATAAAAAGCGGCGCCGATGAAAAACAGCAGCACGAGGATCTTGATGCCCACCATCACGGCGTTGAACCCGGCCGACTCCCTGATTCCCCAAACGAGGACGACCGTGATCAGCATCACGATTAGAAACGCGAGCAAGTTGAAAACGATCGGCTTGCCGAAAAGATGCGGCGCATTCTCCATCAGGCCGGGAATCTTTCTCGCCGTCCGAAAGTCCGTGGCCAACCAATCCGGAATATTGACTCCGAATGCGTCCTGCATGAACGAGCGAAAATAGTTGGCCCAACTGATCGCCACCGCGACGTTGCCGATCGCGTATTCCAGAATCAAATCCCAACCGATGATCCACGCCACCAACTCGCCGAGCGTGGCATAAGAATACGTGTAAGCTGAGCCCGAGATCGGCACCATCGCGGCCATCTCGGCATAGCAAAGCGCAGTGAAGGCGCACACGATCGCCGTGATGCCAAACGAAACCATCAACGACGGCCCGGCGCCCGGTCGCGAGGCGTCGCCCGCCGCAGCCGTGCCAACCGTCGCAAAAATTCCCGCGCCGATAATTGCGCCGATGCCGAGCAGCGTTACATTGATCGGACCCAGCGTGCGTTTTAGCACATGACCCTTCTCTTGCGCCGACGCCAGGATGTCGTCGAGGTTCTTTGTCCGAAAGATTCCGCGCAGCATTCGCGGAGTTTCGCACGGAAGGCCAGAAACGTAAAGAGTAAACTGCGGTGTCAGAAGCCCGACCGTCAGGGAGGGCTCGATCATCGTCGGAGCCCTTGCTCACGCGCGGGCTTCTGACACTTTGCGCTTAGCCCTTCGCTCTTTGCGCTGGGCTCTTTGCCTTTGTTAGACTCCGCTCGAGTTCGATCAATCACCAACCATGACTTCAGAACCAAAATCGCGCGTGCTTTACGAGAATCTCGACACGAGTTTCGTCAACTTGTGGGGGTTGCTGCGCCACCTTTCGCAGCGCGCGTTTGTCGGGCGCGTGCACGTTGAGATGGATGACTACAGCGCGGATGTTTTCCTGACTGGATCCAACACGCCGCTCGTGCACGAAGTGGACCGAGCCGCCGGCACCGATGTGTTGGAAGAGGCGGCGATGCATCGGCTGGTGCTGCGCGCACGCGAATCGCCGGGGAAGATCAGCGTCTTTGAAGGCGTCGATGAAGCCGTTGCGGTGAAGAGCCTGGCGGCGGCCGCGAAAACGGAAGTCGTCGAGCCGTCAGTTGCGGTCGATGAAGTGTTCGTACCTCCGTCGATGGCCGTCCCTTTGATAGCGGAATCACCAGAGTCCAGCGCAAACGCGCGGTCTGATGTCGCGATGGAACCGGACGACATGATCGAATGGCAGGACGTCGTCAAAGTCAGCGGCGAATTGATCGGCGGCGTCGAGCGCGCAGTGAATGGCGCCACGTCCAATTTCACTGAACTGTTCCGGGCCGCGCGGGTAGAGATGGCTGACGACTACACGTTTCTCGATCCCACGTCAGGGAGTCTTGAATATTCAGACTCCGTCGTGCGTTCACGCGAAGAGTTGCCAGTCAACTCTTACGTAGCCGGATTGAGCGAAGCGCTACGCCGCGTCGTTGACAAAGCTGCGACCGGCGATCGCGCGCGGCGCGTTCGTGAGAGAGTTGCGCTTGATTTGTCGCTCGTCGCACGCAAGCGTCGGGAAGTGCTGAAGCGCGCCGGCTTTCAAGCGCACCTCGATCGGATTGCGGGCACCAGAGTGCAGTAGGCAGTAGGCAGAAGGCAGAAGGCAGAAGGCAGAAGGCAGTTGGATTATCCAGGGATCGAATGAGTCTAGATCAAATAATTAGGGCCGCTTCAGATCGGAATGCGCCGTTTGCCGCGTACCGCGTTCTGCCTACTGCCTACTGCGTTCTGCTTCCTGCCTTCTGCCTACTGCCTACTGCCTACTGATTTCAATGTCTTTCCGAAACATCCTTTTCCCCACCGACTTCACGCCGCACGCGCGTTCGGCTTTGAAGTACGCGGCGGCGTTCGCCCGTGAAGCGCGCGGGCGCATAATCTTGTTCAGCGTCCAGGAAGGCAGCGTGCCGCCGAATTTGATGACTCTTCCCGCGCATGTGCTGGAAGAGCAGGACACGAATTGGTTGCTCCAACTGCGGAACCAAGTAAAGGACCTGCTCACCGATCCGCTTTTTGCAGGACTTGAAGTCGAACCAGTGATTGTCGAGGGCGACCCCGCTCCCGAAATCGCCAATGCGGTGCGCGATTACGATATCGATCTGGTTACCGTCGTGACGCATGGCCGGCGCGGGCTGGCGCGCGCGATGTTCGGATCGACCGCGGAAGAGATCATCGCGGAAGCGCCCTGCCCGGTGTTGACGATCCGACCGCCGCAGCGCGACTTTGTCGAACATCGCGGCCACGAGACGGAAATCAATTTGAATCGGATTCTGCTGGCGACAAACTTTCGTCCGTCATCGATCGCGGCGACAAATCTGGCGCGAGAGTTGGCGGCAAACACCAAGACCGAGCTGCACGCGGTCTATGTGATCGGGGATTACTTTGAACAAATTTCGGTAATGTTTCCCGAAGGAGCGCGGGCGGCGCTTTCACGCATGCGCGCGGAAGTATCGGACCGGATGCAGACCTTTGCCGGCGAAGGCGACGGCCGCGTGACAACCCACATCGCCGAAGGCCGGCCCTATGCCGAGATTGTCAGGCTGGCGGAAAAAACTGACGCCGACTTGATCGTGATCGGCACCAGCGTTCATGCGTCATTGTTTGGCGGTGCGCCGGCGCTTGGCTCAGAGATCGAACGGGTCGTCCGCAACGCGCCCTGTCCTGTGTTGTGCGTGCCGTCAGGCCGCGTCGTTACTCCGCTGCCGGCGCTGGCGAGGGCAGAGCCAGTACCGCAGACTTAAGAACAGAAGGCAGAAGGCAGTAAGCAGACGGCACGACTAAGCAGGGCCGAACTTTTTCGGATCTGTCATCATACCGTTTAGCATCTTTCCAACTTCCTCATATCCTGCCGTGAGCCGATCTCGATTTTCTTTGGACAGGTAACCGCAATCAAAAGCAAAATCGAGCCAAACCTGAGTTTCGGTCCCTTCGGCGTCGCAATCCGTTAACTTGCTCACGAACATATTTGGGTATCGCCTCTTCCGAGACCCTTCGGCTAAGTTGGCTGCTACGCTACGAGAAGAGCGACGGATTTGATCGGTTAAGGAGTAGATTTCCTCCTTCGGAAACGCCTTCGACAAGTGAAAGATTTCCATCGCCAGCCTATAGGCAAGCTGGTAGACCTTCAGATCTCTATGTCCTTGCAGCATGGGAGTGCCTCCTGGAGGGTAAGATTGTTAGTTGCCTACTGCTTTCTGCCTACTGCCTACTTGCCTACTGCCTACTGCTTTCTGCCTACTTGCCTACTGCCTTCTGCTTTCTGCCTACTGCCTTCTGCCTACTGCCTACTGCTTTCTGCCTTTTTACTTGGCCGTTCCCTCGACCGGATAGCCCGCGGTCTTCCACGCCACCAGTCCACCCAACAACGCCGCCGCATTATCGAAACCTTTTTGTTTGAGTAGGAGCACCGCACCGGCGCTCGTGTGTTCGGCCGGTCAAGTACAGTAAGCCACAATCATTTTGTTGCGCGGCAGTTCATCGATCTTCGCCGCGACCTCGTTGGCGGGAACTGAAACCGCGCCGGGAATGTGGCCCGCCTTGAAGTCAGGCTCGCCGCGCGTGTCGATGATCAGCACGTCCTTTTTGTCCCAGAGCTTGTGCAACTCTTCGGCGGTGATGCGCCGGGCTTCGTCGGCCGGGTTTACTTTCGGCGTTGGGCTCTGAACTGGAGTGCTTGGAGTTTGCGGTACAAAGGCTTCTTGTGAATTACAGGCGGCCAACGCGCCAATGCCGATGACGAACGCAAGTGAAGATAATATAGCAACACGCATGAAAAGTTTCTCCTATTAATCTCTCTAAAGAACGCTCGGATAATTTACAACTTTGACGCGCGGATGGAAAGTGCGATGGCTACGGGCGTACCGAGTACCAACTTTAGTTGGACTTTTTCTGAGCTGAGAAAAAATACCACACTAAGTCGCGACTCTATACGCCGCTAATCAACGTCCCATTTCTTGCCGTAGTCGAGAATGGGATACTCGCGCCAAATCTTTGAAGCCGTTTCCTGGCCGACTCGTTCGATGAAATCCGCCGCGCTTGACCAAGGCCAGTCTTGCCATTTCTCGACATAGCCGTGATGCACCGGATTGTGATGAATGTAATTCACGCTGGCCCACAAATGGCGGTGCGACTTGATCCCGCGATCCAGGCAATTGTGCCAAACCTTCCGCCCTCGTTGATTGTCTTCGCTGTTCCACTTGAACGAACTACGGCCGTGAATTCTCCCCAAGCCCGCGCGGAGTTCTTTGAGGCGATCAGTCTGTACCAACAAGTGATAGTGATTAGGCAAGACGCACCAGGCATAAAGTTTGGTCGCAAACTCCGCACACGCATCCCGAAGGGCGGTTTCACATTCAGTCATTCTTTCCGGAGCGACGCCGATGACCTGCTTGTGCTCGTAACACGCTCCCGAGATCATGAATTGAAGGAGTCCCGCGAATTCCCAATGCGGCGGCGAATGCCACGGACGCTCTCGCAGGCGACGATACTCGACGGCTTCATGTCTCTGCTCGGGCGTCATTTTGCGATAGTCGTACATGAGTAACGCGACTCCGGAACAGCGGCGTACAGAGTAACAACTTTAGTTGGGCTTTTCGTTGAGGCCAAGAACAATACCCGACTAAAGTCGTCAACGAACGACACGACCCTGGATACCGGCGTACAGAGTACCAACTTCAGTTGGGCTTTTCGTCGCCCAAACAAAATACCCGACTGAAGTCGGTACTCTATACGCCGTTAGCTACAGTATCACTCGCCGGTCCCCTTCCCGTCTCGTCACGCGCTGGCGATCAAAGTATTCAAGCAAAGGGATCGCATACTTGCGCGAGATGCCGGCCAGCTCCTTGAAAGCCGGCACGTCGATCGAGCGGTCTGACTTCCGCGCCGCATGCTCGCGCAGTTTCCGGGTCAAATCGTCGAGCGCGCTCCGGTGAAAGAACATTTCGCCGGATACACGCACCAGCGCGCCCGAATCAATCAGCAGTTGCAGGATCTTTCGTCCATGCGTCTGCGCCGCCGCACCAATACCCGCCTTTGTGAAGGCTTCACTCATGCTCGGCGCAGACAGGGCCGCGTCTCGGTAAGCGCTCTCCAGCCGCTCTCGCAACTGCGTGTCGGCGTCCGAAAGCTCACGCTTATGTTGGCGCGCGCGCACAATATCTTTTTCGGCAACCAGCGCGCCGCCGGTTTCCAACTGATTCAGGACGACGCGAAAAACTTCCGGCGGCGCATGCGCAAAGTGACGCTCGCGCAAAGCTTCTTTTCCGAATCCACGCGACAAGGGCTCGCGCTGGTGATGCGCGGCGACTTCGGCGACGACCAGGCGCTTTAGTTCGTCAAGACTCGCCTTACTAACAAAAACTCCTTCCGCATCGACGATCGCGCCGCCGGCTAATGCCCGCGTCGCTGACTCTTCGATCACTTCGTCGCGCCAACCGGTACGCGCGGCAATGTCCGCGCGCCGCAAACCGTTTGCGCTCTCAACGAACAGAGCAAACTGTAGCGCCCGATCGCCGTGCGACAAGCCTACAAGCCGGGCGCGAACCGCCGTGACTTCCCTTGAGCGATGCTTCGACGCAAACGCATCGAGGATCGTTCCACCGCCAATCGTGCGCGAAGGCGAGTATGAACGCAGAATAAAACGATCGCCGAGCACGCCGGCCACGGGAGACTCCAGACGCAACTGCGCAAAACCAGTCTCGCCGGCTGCAATCTCGCCACCGTCTTCCAGCACGCGCACCCGCGCCAGAACTTCGGCGGCTCCCAGGTGCCCCCGCACTCGCTGTCGCGAACGCAGGCCACGTGGCGCATCCGCAAGCATCTGAATTTGCGCGTCGATGATTTGGGTGGGACGCAGACGGCCGGGGAGAGTCAGCGTCATGCCGCGTTCGATTTCTGCCGCTTCAACGCCACCGAGATTAATCGCCGTTCGTTGACCGGCGAACGCGCGGGCCACCGAAGCGCCGTGTACCTGTGCACCGCGCACGCGCACGCGCGTTCCCGGCAGAAACCCGACCGTCAGGGAGGGTGCGCGCACGTGTCCGCCGCCCGGCAACAATTCCAGCTCATCGCCTTCGCTTATTTCGCCGGCGATCAGCGTGCCCGTAACGACTGCGCCAAAGCCCCGCATCGTAAAAGCCCGATCGATCGGCAAGCGCGTAACGAAGTCTGAAGAACGTGACGGCGCTTGCAATCCAATCTCACGCAAAAGGTTCTTCAACTCGTCAATTCCCTCGCCCGTGCGCGAACTAACGGCGACGATGGGCGAGTTTTCGAGAAACGATCCGGCGACTAACTCCTGCGCTTCGTCACGCACTAGTTGAAGCAACTCGTCTTCGACCAAATCCTTTTTGGTAATGACGACGATGCCCTGACGCACGCCAAGTAGACGACAGATATCGAAGTGCTCGCGGGTCTGCGGCATCACGCTTTCGTCGGCGGCGATGACCAGCGCAACGATGTCGATGCCGTGCGCGCCGGCCAGCATGTTCTTGACAAAGCGCTCATGACCCGGCACGTCCACAAAACCTATGCGCACGTCGCCGAGATCCAGATCGGCAAAGCCTATATCGATCGTGATCCCGCGCCGCTTCTCTTCCGGCAGACGATCGGCATCGACGCCGGTCAGCGCGCGCACCAGCGCCGTCTTGCCGTGATCGATGTGACCCGCCGTGCCGACGATGATTGATTTCATAACTGGGAGCGCAAGCATCCTTGCCTGCATCTTCACGCTGAAAGCGTGACATTAAATAGCCCAGGGTAAGCGTAAGCGCCACCCTGGGATCGGAAACATCCAAGAGAACATCAGCCCGCTTTAGCGGGCGACAGAAGCCGATACATTTCTTACTCCACTGGTTCCCAAATGGAGATCTTCTTGCTCTTCAATGACAAATGACAATTGTCAAATCTCATATGGAAGATGTTTTCTGCCTTCGCTCTTTGCCCTTTGCTCTTTGCCGTCTGCGCTCTCATCCGTCCAGCGGACTCCTTACTCCGCGTCCTCCCTTATTCAAAACATGCGTATAAATCATCGTCGTTCGCACATCCTTGTGTCCGAGCAGTTCCTGCACCGTGCGAATGTCATATCCATCTTCCAACAAGTGAGTCGCAAAGCTGTGCCGAAACGCATGACAGGTTCCGTTCTTCCTCACCCCCGCTTTGCGCAACGCGCTTTTTACGGCTCGCTGTACGCTTTGCTCGGAAACATGATGCCGTCGTGTCTTTCCCGAGCGCGGATCGATCGAGTGCTTGTTGGCAGGAAACACGTACTGCCACGATAACTCCCTTGCCGCGCTCTTGTATTTTCGATCCAGGGCGTACGGCAGATAGACTTCGCCGCCACCGCGCTTCAAGTCTTCCTCATGCAACTGCCGCGCGACTTCGATCTGAACTTCCAGCGCTCGATTCAGCGACTGGGGCAACATAGTCAGACGATCCTGCTCACCTTTGCCGTCTCGGACCGTGACCTCGTTGCGGGAGAAATCGATGTCTTTCACGCGCAGTCGCACCGCTTCCATAATGCGTAGCCCCGAACCATAAAGCAGGCTGGCGATCAGACGATTCTCGCCGCTCAGGTGGGCAATCACTGCATTCGCTTCCTCTTTAGTGAAGACAACTGGCAGGTTCTTCGTTTGGCGTGCGCGCTCGACTCCTTCAATGTTCGGCGGCTCTAGCTTCAGCACTTGACGGTAAAGAAAAAGTAGGGCATTAAAGGCTTGGTTCTGGGTTGAAGCTGCGACGCGTTCATTGACCGCGAGATGCGTGAGAAAACTCCGCACGGCCTCGGCATCCAGGTCTCGCGGGTGGCGCTTTCCGTGAAATAGAATGAACCGTTTGATCCAATTCCAGTAGGTTTCTTCGGTGCGCAGACTCAGGTGCCGAAGACGCGCCACGTCCCGCACCTGGTCAGCCAGCTTCTTCTCGGCCATGTAATGCATAATACCGCATTTCGGGGTATTATAGTCGGGATTGACGCATATTTAGTAGTTCGACGCTATGATTGATCGCATGAAACGAATCATCGTAACTGTGGGCGCTGTATTTCTCGCGGCGGTAGCAGCATCGGCTCAACAACCACAGCCATCGCCAAGCCCGCTTGCTCAAGTCACAGGCACGGAGTCGAAGGGCGAGGTCGATCTACTGCTTGAAAAACTAAAAAAGGAAGGAGAACCTGTTCTCGCCGTTGCCGGTTGTCTCGACAAATGCAAAGACCCTGAGAAACTCATCACCAGCGGCGTCGTTCCAGGCAAGGCCGTGGAATTGCCGCAACCAACTTACCCGGCGCTTGCAGCCCGCGCGCACGCGTCAGGCGAAGTCACTGTCATGTTAGTAATCGATAACGACGGTGCGGTCATGGCTGCTCAGGTTGTAAATGGTCACCCGCTGTTGCGCGCGGCGGCCTTAAAGGCTGCGCGGGACGCTCGGTTCACGCCGTCGCTGCTGAACGGCAAACCTGTGAAGGTCGTCGGAACTATCATCTACAACTTTCTCCCTTAGCGACCGCGCGTATTCTAGCTACGCGTCGAACAATTCGTTGGACGCGAGCGGCGGGAGCGCCTCTCGCAACTTGCTTGGTGCGGCGAAGGGTGCTTTGATTCGCGCCGCCGCGTCAACTCAACCGTTGGGCGGAACTTTCTCGCTGTGACGATGTCTGAATATTCATGAAACGGATCATTCTTTTCATCGCTATGATTCTGATCCTCGTCGCGCTGCCGTCAGCGAACGGAACGCGCGCAATCACGACGTCGTCCACCTTCGAAACGGATACTGATTGCCTCGACCCAAACGTTCGCAAACCACAGACAATTTCTCTCGGCCGCATCGATTCCAGAGTTATTGATATTCCGAAACCCGTCTATCCCGTTGAAGCGAAAGATGCGAAAATCTCAGGCGTGGTCACGGCCCACGTTGTTGTTGATGAAACGGGAAAAGTTATCTGGGCGCGCGTTCGAACTGGCCATCCGCTTTTGCAGGTGGCTGTGAAAACGGTTGTGTGTCAGGCTCGCTTGAAACCATTCAGAGTGAATGGCCAGTTCATCAAAACCAACGGCGTGATCACGTATAAATTTGATTTGCCGTGACGGTTCCGCCCAACAAATCGTTGGACGCGAGCGGCGGGAGCGTGTTTTGTAACTTGATTTGTCCGGCGATGCTTGATTGGATTCGCGCCGCCGCGTCAACTCCGGCGTTATGTCGCAATCCCCATGACCCACGTGCTTAGAAATCTCACGCTGTTCTTAACTTTCATTGCCGCTGTTGTGCTGGCCGGTTGCTCTGCACACGATTTCGCACCTGCATACGCAATCTCGAAGCTCGACTTGCCGAACGGAAAGACCATCTACTTCAAACGTGAGGTGCGCGGCATCAACGGCGACTATGACGTGGTAGCAATTTCCCCAAACAGTGATCCATGCGCCAGCGTTAACGACGACACCGATTATTGCATCTGTTCGTGGCGTGAGTTCGTGTACTACAAGTTGGATGGTGACATGCTACATCTCTATTACGCGACGGCTGACCATGTTCCGGCGAAGCCTTTTCCCGTTAAGGTTGTCAATCATGAAATAAATATCATGAAGGTTGACGAATTCAAACGCGATTACTTGTCCCAGGGAATCACCCGCCTCGATTTAGTGGTTGACGGCGCAAAACGATGCGGTTAATTTCCTTTGCAGGTGCGACATAACAAATCGTTGGACGCGAGCGGCGGGGGCGTGTTTCGTAACTTGCTTAGTGCGGCGAAGGGTGCTTTGATTCGCGCCGCCGCGTCAACTCCAACGTTCGCGCGCTCGAAGGACCACGAAAGGGCTGAACCATGACCGACAGGCAGTTTCTTTGGTGGTTGTCGGGCGGGGTCAGTGCGTTGGCCCTTGCCGGTTTCTTCTGGTTCGGCGTCGGTTTGGGCGCGCCTGCAGCGAACGCCGGATGGTTGGTCTTCGGTTTGTCGACCATTTTCCAATTCGGTGTGGGGGTGGGCCTGCTATGGTTGGCGGCTCGGCTTCGGCGTCGATCGGGGTTCAGGGCATCAGAATTGCGGCAACGTGGCGCAGGCGAGCAACGTGAGACCCGGCGAATTCGTGCCGTGTTCTTCTGGACCACCTTGGGCCAAGCGCTGCTGATCGGGCTCGGCGTGTGGTGGTGCGTGCGTGCGAACAGGCGCGAGATGATTTGGCCATGGATTGGCCTAATTGTGAGCCTGCACCTGGTGCCCTTGGCGAGAGTGTTCCACGTCCGGGCGTACTATGTGACGGCAGTCGCGGGCGGCATCATCTCCGTCATGGCGCTCGCGGCTCCGGGCACATTCCACAATCTGGCATACTTTGGTGGTGTCATGGCCACGATCACGTGGCTCTCCGCAGCATATCTGCTTCGCAATGCGGACCGGATCGCGGCGGAAGTGGTGAAACAGAAATGGCCGGTCTAACCTGCGCGGTACAATCGGCGGGCGCTCGAACAATTCGTTGGACGCGAGCGGAACCAGCGGGCTTGTCATCGACAACTTGTCCGTAACGCAGTTGTCTGCCGCCGCGTCAACTCAACCGTTATCCGCTTGCACTCGGATTCGCCAAAATGACTATTAAGAAACTTGTCCCTATCGCATGCTTATTGTTGGCGCTATATGTCACTTTGAACGCGAAGGTTCCGCAAGCGTCCGCAGCGCCGGGGAAACTGAGCGGAATGGTTTTGGACCCGCGGAAAGTTTATGTTTCTGGGGCCACAATCACCATCAAAGGGCGACGAGTTAGACGGCAACTCTACTCTGCCGATGACGGAAGCTATTCGATCGAGCTTCCCCCGGGAATGTACATCGTGCGAATCGCGCAGCCCGGGTTCCTACCGTTTCGTAAGCGAGTTCAAATCAAATCTAACGACGTAGCGAACCTCGATGTCATTTTCCGTCTGAATCCGCGGTTGTTTGGGAAAACCTGGATAGTAACCAAACGCGGATAACAAATCGTTGGACGCGAGCGGAGTCAGCGGGCTTCTCATCCATAACTTGTCCGTAGCACAGTCGTCCGCCGCCGCGTCAACTCAAACGTTGGCCGTCTAATTCCCATGGAACTGGTCAGAGCAATCCTGGTTAACTTCGTCGTGCCACTCGCTGGCCTCAAAGTCTTTCTTTCGCTGCGCGGACGAATGCTTGAAGAACACATTGAACGGCCGCCCGTCATCCCGCTATTCATCATCTTTGCAACGTATGGTGGCTTGCTCATGATTGTTCTCACCGTTTTGTTTTGGCGGTGGTCGGGAATGGCATCGCTTGGTCTCTTTTATCTAGTCTTGGTTGCGCCGGTCGCGATGACCGTGCTAGCCGTAATTCTTTATCGGCAGCGTCGTCTCTCGTCGTATCATTTCGGTTCCTTTATTGCGAGCGGCGTTTATCCTTGCCTCGTCGTTCCAACGGTGGTTCTCTATCGTGTGCTTTACCCGTGAACGCGAGGGCGACGGCCAACAAATCGTTGGACGCGAGCGGCGGGAGCGTGTTTCTCAACTTGATTCATCCGGCGATGCTTGAATGCATTCGCGCCGCCGCGTCAACTCAACCGTTATGCGCTAACTCATGACTCGAACAAGAATCCTTGGCACATATTTGCTTGTTGGCTGCTGCCTGCAGGTCTTGTTGTACTTGGCGCTCACGGTATCGAACACATGTGATTGGTTGTGCTGTTTCGACGCTCGTAGTGGCATCACCTTTTTCGAATCGTGGCAAGGCAGAGGTCAAATGACTCCCAGCATCGTAAGATGGTTTGCGCTCGGCTGGATTCTTGCGCTCGGCGTTTTGTTATTCGCGGGCCGAAGATTGCTCAAGATTTACATTGTTTCCGAGATTGTGCTTTCGCTTCCAAATATCGCTTTCTTTGCGCTGATTGCCCTGGCAAGCTTGGCCCCTGGGTCTCATTTCTCAGTCCGACAATTGTTTTGGCCCGTATTGGTTATGATTGTATTCAGCATTGTTCCCTTGGTGTTGGCATTTTGGTCGCGAAAGCACCACCAAACCTTGACTCCCGGAATCTAGTGCGCGCATAACAAATCGTTGGACGCGAGCGGCGGGAGCGTGTTTCGCATCATGACTGGTCCGGCCATGCTTGAATGAATTCGCGCCGCCGCGTCAACTCAACCGTTCGACCGCTATCTTTGAGCCATGACTGCCAGACTCCTCATCTTTATTGCCTTGATGTTGCCTCTTTCAAAGTCCGTCGAGGCCCAATTAGCCTCTAACCTAAAAGCGGACAAGTTGGTTGGCAACGTCCGAAGCGTGCGCACGGAGCAGACGTGGACAACCAAGAACGTGGAAAGCAAGCGCGTCCTTATGACGGTTGAGACCTATGACAAACGGGGAAACAAAACTGAATGGGACGCTTATAAGGGGAGTGACAAACCCCTGAGAAGTCTGTTTACCTACGATGACAAGGGAAACGTAATTGAACAAATTTGGTACGACTCTGCCGACCAGCTCAAAGGCAAAACCAGATACACCTATGACTCCAACGGACTTCTAATCAAAGAAGAATCGTCCAATGGGATCGAAATCGTCTATGCATACGATTCTCGCGGTAACAAACTATCCCAACGTATCTTCGATGTCGCAAAGGATGAAGGGCCACGAATGTTTGGCCCCGTTGAGAAAACAGTTTGTTACTCTTATGATAGGAAAAACCATCTCACCCAAGTTGTGTCTTACAATCCAAAAGGCTCTAGGGTTTGGAATCCAGAACTTCAAGCGCACAGAATCGTTTACACTTACGATGGAAAGGAACGGACGACATCCCAAACGGTATTCAATTCCGACGACCGTCTTCGAACGAAGGCCCGTTACGTATATGATTCGTTGGGACGGATCGCAAAGGAATGTCTCTTCACATCAAAGGATCGAGTCACGCGCTTCTACAGATATACTTATCGCGTTGACGCGGACGGAAATTGGCTTGCGCAAACCAAGAGCATGCGCGTCGCGTCAAATGGCCGACGTAAGCATGTTCCAATAGAAACAATCTATCGCTCGTTCGAATATTATTGATTCGGGGCGCGGTCGAACAAAGCCTTGCAGCTGACGGCGCGACAGCATGCTTTTCAAATAGCTTCTTACTGCGCGGGTTGAATGCTGATCGCGCGCCGCAGCTGAAGGCCAGAGTTATGCCGCTTACCTGCATCTAAGGTTCAACGTGAACATCAACCTTCCACGCATAGTTTCTATCGCCGCGTTGCTGGTCGGCAGCGGCTTCTTTGTTTCAGCGCTCGGTCAATGTAATGGCATAGATAAAACGAATCCGCAGTTCTTCATCACATACGAGAGCATAACCACAGTAGACGATCCTCCCGAAGGTAAACACTATCGCGCCCAAGGTCTCTTTCGTTTACACAACAATTCCAATTGCACAATTCTCGTTCCGACAAATGACCCAGGCCCATCATATTCATTTACACTTCCTGGCCGCGAGCGTAAGCTTCGCCGGACCGACGCGCTCACTAACGGGGAGAAAGTCACTTTGGTTTACGACGTTTACAATGAGCGCGGCGCTAATGGAACGATTTCAGTTTCTTACGGATGCTTGGTCTATGACCGCGCGCTTGAGTCGGGCGAATCTGTTCTCTTTTCGGTGCCGCTGCTGCACTTCAAAAAGGGTGCTGACATAGGCGTCCAGTTCAAATATGTCTCTGAAGATGAAACTGTCTCGACGATGAGCGGACACTTTGGTCACTACGTGTTCTTTCGAAACTCGTTTCTACCAAAGGATGTTCTCCGACGTTGACCCGGTGTTCTAATCGGCGGCATAACAAATCGTTGGACGCGAGCGGCGGGAGCGTGTTTCTCAACTTGCATGATGCGGCGGAGGCTGCTTTGATTCGCGCCGCCGCGTCAACTCAACCGTTGGGTTGCTTCTCATGTCCGTCAAACGGAGATTCGCAGCTTTTAAGCGCGTGATTGTGGATGCCGCGCAACCGCCGCCTCTCTCTCCCGCTTATTACGCCTATCGCGCCGCAACCAATGGTGATGAACGACGCACAGCTTACGAGGCAATGACCGCCACCGACCAACGGTTTTTCTGGGCTACTGTCCATGAATCCATTGACGCTAACCTGAAGGTCGTTTCTGATGAACGTCGCGCTATCCAAGCGGAATCAAAGGCTCGCGATGCTGTGGAACGCGCTGCTCGTCGCGCGTTGGAAGACTCTCGCCTCGCGGAGCTTCCGCCAACTCGGCGAGCTATCGCCAACACGAAACGCGCTCTTATTGCCGCTGTTGGAGCCCTAGCAACCGGCATCATGATCATGTTCATCGCCGCCTTTATTATCGGTAATGTGCTCAACTTCTTAGCGAGTCTAGTTTATGCCTGGTATCTTTGGGCTGCTCTCTTCGGCAGCCTCTTCGTGATATGGGGCATTCTTATGTTCGCCGTGCATTGGCGGGTTATCTTCTCCGTCGCTCGTGTGGTTCCAACGGCTCTACACGCAGCGATCGTTGAACGATAACGTACGGCGCAACCCAACAAATCGTTGGACCGGAGCGGCGGGAGCGTGTTTTGTAACTTGATTGGTCCGGCGAAGGTTGAATGAAATCGCGCCGCCCGGTCAACTGCTATGTGAATGTCAAGAGGGACAAGCCTCGTCGAGTTTAATCTTTCGGTTTTCCTTTCCGCTTTCCAACCAGCAAGAGAGACTGACTGCTATACGTGGCCCGACTCGATGATCGGCGCACTCTCGTGGATGCGACCCTCTCGAGGGCGATCCCGAAGGCCCGGGTCCTCTGTCTCAGACACGAATCTTCCAGCCATTAGTTCATGGCTGTTCGTTCTGTTGACCGTCGAGGCGTTCCCTGGGGCCGGCGGTCTCCTCTACGGTTAAAGGAGCTGGTGAAACTTCTCGCAAAACAAATGGCCGTTGTTCTTTCAAGATGGCGTAGATACGGGTCGTCAACTTGCGCGCCACCGCCACTATCGCTTTGCGGGCGGCCACTTTCTTTGGGTGCCGTTGATAGACGCGCTGATAGAACTCGCGCAGTTCCGGATCTTTTCTGATGGTTACCCAGGCGCTTTGAATCAACTTATTGCGCAGCCGGCTATCGCCTGCCCGCGTGATCTCACCGCGATTCTGTTTGTCGCCGGTCGAATGCTCGCTCGACACCAGTCCGAGAAAGCCGGCAATCTGCCGCACGTTGGTAATCAGAGTTGGATCTCCCAGCCGCGCCACCAGGTGCGTCGCCACAATCACCCCGATGCCGGGAATGGTGGTCAGCAAATTGATCAACTGTC